>SMTZ1_10000471_pt1 | contig 37333 bp, 24 predicted proteins | sample DeeMarSWOR136_30_FD_25667 | JGI IMG/M metagenome (IMG submission 25667)
GCAAATGTGGTAATAGTCTGTCCTTCAAACCCAATCGTATCAATTGGGCCTATCCTAAAGGTTAAAGGTATAAGAGAAAGCCTTATTAAAGTAAAAAGTAAAGTTATTGCGGTTAGTCCCTTAATTCAAGGAGCTCCCGTTAAGGGCCCAACAGATAAGTTAATGAAAGCTTTAAATCTAGAAGTATCCGCATTGGGAGTTGCAAAATATTACTCAGATTTTATTAGACACTATGTTATAGATATAAGAGACGAAGAGATAGCGTCAAAAATTGAAGAATTAGGAATTAAACCTCACATTTTTGACACTCTAATGGTTGATTTGCAAAAGAAAATAGATTTAGCGAAATTTATTATAGATATAAAGCTATAATTTGTTTTTAAGTCAGAGCAACTTCTCCTTCTTCTTTCTTCTCCTCTTCTTTCTCTTCTTCTTCTTTTTCCTGTGCTGGAGCGATCAGATAATCTCCAACAGTGGCTTCAATTTGCTTTATTTCTTCTTCTCCCATTAATTGGCGTATTAAAGCTTGCTTCTTCACATAGGAAATTACCTGAGCACTAACAGGAAAGAGTAAAAGTACCGGTAACATTACGATAATGATGAGTTCGGGGGAAAATGTAGCTACGCTTTCAGAAATTGCTTCAGGGAGGAATAACACATTAGTAATCAACCACGCTGTGTGAAGAATTATGTATCCTATAAACATTAGAGCCGTAACACGGATAACGAAACTAAGGAGGGTTGAAAGGATGAGACGAGATGGTCTTGGAGCAGAACTTGCTGCAGTTAGACTTCCGTGTGCAGTGGGATCTTCTCTAAACAACCTCTCCAAGTAGCTTCCTAACTTTCTTGTATCGCGCGCTGCAGTTAATAATTTCTTCTCTTCTTCTTCCAATTTCTTTTTTTGAATCATCTCCTTTACATAAGAGAACTTTTGCTCTTTCTTTGCAAGGAATGCGGATATTTTTTCTTTTCCCTCGATTCCTAATTCTTCTTTTTTCTTTTTGCTTTCTTCCTTAATTTGATCAATATTCGCTGTTATTTCCAAAGATTCTTTATGGAGCAGTTCTAATTGGTCCTCTAACCTTTCCGATCTCTCTAGCGAAGGTTTTGATACTAAGTTAACATAATTTATTTGAAACGATAAGTCGAGATAAATATACATCGCAACAGCTAATAGAGACATTGGGCTTAATATAAACGCTAAAATATCATTAGAAGGAAAACCGAGTATTAACGAACTTAAAGGGTTTTGAAGGTTATCCAAATACTCTATACTTAAATTAAAAAGTGCGAGCATGTCTTTTAAACCAATTACGAATAGTGGGACAATAATCAACCCAATCAAATACCCAACTACTCGAAAATTATATTTTGGATCTTTTTGCAATACGGACCTTAAAAAATAGTAAATGACTAATAAAAATAAGAGTTGAAAAGAAAAGAAATAGAGATCGTCTGTTATAAAACCAAGCTGATCTATTAAACGCCCTGGAATCTCACCTAACGATTCCACAGGTCCATCGGTAAAGTAAAACCATGAATTTAACATATTTCTAAAGATCGTATCAAGAAAAACGCTCATAAATTGCGCACTAAAAAGAGGATACCAAGAAAACAACAAAACCGCTACTGACGATAAAACTAATGCAATACCATACAACAAAAGGAATATTGCATAACTAATGATTTCTTTTAAATTTATAACAATATTTATAATAGCAGTGAGCTCAATAAAGGAAATATCAAAAATTGAGTAAAAAATGGTTAATATCCAGAAGAACACGAAAATATTTGCTACTCGTAAAGATAAAAGATACCATCTCGACACTTTAAAACGCCTTCCCCTTCTTTTTTGCTTCTAGATACTCAGATAATATTGCGTGCATCATATCATCAGGTCCAACGCTAATAATTGGTACTGCGAAGCTCCTTACACTTTGTTTCACTTTCAAAATGTGTTCCATCATTTCTTCCGAAATCGCCTCTGCTAAAGCTTTATCTGAGGGTGCTAGATCAACTTCGTGTATCTCGAACCAGGGGCTAAACGGGCTAATAACAACGAGAGAATGTTTCCACATTACAATCTTTTTGATACCTTTTATTATATCTTCAGATGGTTGTTCTAAATCAGAGATTAAAAATACGAGGCTTCTTTTTTGAAAACGTTTCGTAATATAATCCATTGCATCTTCTAATTTACTTCTTCCACTCGGCTTAACTCTTGCTACGAAATCAAGTACCTGATAAAAATGATCAGATCCTGCGTTAGGTTCCATGAAATGATAATTTTTTTTATCCGAAAACATAAATACTCCAACAGAATCCCTTCGAGTGAGCGAAATCTTAGTTAATAGCATAGCTGCTCTTATTGCGTATTCAAATTTTGTGTTTTCTATCGATCCGCCAGCCATTGATTCACCACAATCTATCATTATCATTACTGAAACATCCCTCTCGGATTCGAACTCTTTCACGATTAGTTTTTGATGTCGCACACTAGATTTCCAATCAATTAATCGAAATTGATCTCCAAACACATATTTCCGCATTCCGTAGAATTCGGAACCTAAACCTTTCATTTTTGACCGCTGAACTCCGTAATTTAAATTTAAGACTCGTTTAGAGCCAAGAATTTCAATTCTTTTGATGTCCTCGTATGGAGGATAAATCAGAATCTGTGTTACTGAGTTAGGTACGATTCTTTCTTCTGAATTGAATCCCAACCTATCTTTAATGATTACGGATAGGGGACCAAAGGGGTATTCACCTCGTACTCTTGGTTGTAAAATGTAGGAAAAGCTGATTTTTTCTTTAGGATCGATTCTGGTGGAGATAAAATTCTCTCCAAGTACCAAATGAAATAGTTCTGGATTGTAATAGTCGCGGATTTCGATGAATTCAAACTTATTTTTCCCCTTATTCTCAATGTTAACCTTTACATGAACGAAATCGTCTTGAAAAATTTTAGTTTTCTCCAAGTCTCTAGTCACGATAAGGTCTTGGATATTCATACCCAAATGGAAAGATGGCAAGCTAATAATGGTGCTGAATAAAAGAATTACTGCTAGATATATCAAAAAGAAATTCTCAAATGCAAATCCTGCCATTAAGAAAAAAGCAGCAAACAATACCAGATATCTTCCGTGTCCCGCTAAGATTTTATTCTCACCATTAAAAAAATTGTTTTATATAGGAATTGGTATCTCTTCCAATATTCTCTTAACTACTGTATTGCTATCCAGTCCTTCTAATTCAGCTTCTGGCTTGAGTAAAAGTCTATGATTTAACACTGGAATGCAAAGAGCTCGTACATCATCTGGAGTTACATAATTTCTTCCTAGAATTGCTGCTCGCGCTTTACTACACTTCATTAAGGTTAAACTAGCCCTTGGTCCGGCTCCTAAAGCAATTTGAGGATGATTTCTTGTTTTAAATATGATATCTTTGATATATTTTAGGATTCTATCATCGATATAGACTAAATTCACTAATTGTTGAATATTGATGATTTCTTCAGCATTTGTTATGCACTCAACCGGGCTTACATCTCCTTTCACTTGCCGTCGAATAATCTCAACCTCGTCATCTTCTTCTGGATAATCCAGCCATAGTTTAAATAGAAATCTGTCTACTTGTGCCTCTGGGAGTGGGTATGTACCTTCCATTTCGATGGGATTTTCGGTTGCTATAACCATAAAGGGTTTTTCTAACTGTCTCGTTTCGTTTTCGATGGTTACCTGTCGCTCTGCCATGGATTCAAGAAGCGCTGCTTGAGTTTTAGGAGCACTTCTATTTATTTCATCTGCGAGAACAATATTTGCAAATATTGGACCAGGCATAAGAACAAATTTACCCTCCGATTGATCGAAAATTTTTGTTCCTGTAATATCCGCTGGTAGTAAGTCGGGTGTAAATTGTACCCTATTAAAACTAATTCCAAGAGTATTTGCAAATGTTTTCGCCATAACTGTTTTTCCTAGCCCTGGTACACCTTCTAGTAGTACATGTCCATTAGTTAAAAGAGCAATAAATAGGTTTTGAAGTATATCTCCGTAACCGACGATAACGCTCGATACTTCAGATAAAACATTTTGAGCGAGTTCTCTAACTGGACTAAAATCAATTTCTTGCAAGGCGCTTTTACTTGCTTTTTTTGGTGTTGTCATTTTATCACTTTTTTTTGTTTAATTTTTATATTTTATTTTGAATTTATTATTTTAGATATCTAAATATTAGTTATGGCCCATTCCATTTCAAAGAATAATTTTTGAAAGTCCTCTGGGCTTTTTATCTTCTTTTTATTATTTTTAATTAAAATTATTTCGTCAAAGAAGCGATTATATCTTCTTAAATTTATTTTGGATATATTTACTCTTCCCTTCTCTTCTATAATGGCATCGACTATATTTTCAGTAGTGTATGCTCTACCTCTAAGTAGAGAATTAACTCGCCTCTCAAGCCGTCTATACAGCAATGTTAAAGCTTGATTATACTTTCTATTTTCTTTATACCAATTTATTTTCCTTGCGAAAAATGAGGATGTCCTAAATTTAAGTATTTCTTCCTTCTCTTCCTCTTTCTTTTCTTTTTCTTTTTCCTCTTCTTTCGCTTCTCTTGGCAAGTAGCGCTTGAGTGTCCATATGCCAATAAGAGGGTAAATAAAGGCAGTTAATGGATTAGTGGATAGATGAATTATATAACCGAGAAAAAGCCCGAAAATTCCGGCAGAAGACACATCGGGCATATATTCTGGTCTAATATGCGCTTCATCAAAACAAATAATATAGTCTGAGGGATTTCCAAACGTTAACCAGTTAAAGATATTCAAGGCAAATTGCTTATTATCGTACTCCGAATTTATTAGTTCGTTATTGAATAAACTCGCATCTGCCGAGCAAAAAATACGTGAACGAGACTGGTTTACCAAATGATAATTTTCATAAGCTAAGAAGACAGCCTGAGGATATCCACCTAACGGGATTTTAGGTATATTAAAACCCCCCATTAGCGAACTTAAACCAGATAGTAAACTACCCGTTATAGAGAAACTATCATCTTCGCTTTTATACATTCCATCTCCGTTTTTATCAATAAAACTATATTTATCGCTTGATCCTCCAATATATGTCCAGCCAAACGCTTCTATGAATTTTCCACCAAGAGCGCAGCTTGATCTACTAAGAATTACCTCAGAAATACCACTAGTTGTAGGGTGCTCTGCGAAATCTATGATGATGGGGAATGTAGGATTCTTATCGTAAGACGCATTATCTCGCAATACACCATCAGGAAAAATCGTCACGGGAATTGAACCCGGGCTGCTAAGCGCAGCCTCGTACAACAGATAAGAAGTACTTCCGTGATCGTGACAAATTAACAATGAATTGTTTGCTTCAAAAAATTCTTTAAAGTATGGCATTTCGTATATTGGATTGTAGAATTGATTTGTACCCATTATTACTAACACAACTTTTTCGTCCATCCTCATAGTTGCGCTTAAATCCGTTTGTACTGAATATACCTCGTAGTCCTGATCTTCGAGCGTTGTTTTTAAATTAGAACACCCGTTCCAATAAGGATTGTGTATAGAAAAATTCTGGTTATTCAATCCTTGGTCGACAATAGAGGAGAAAAGAGGCACGAAGGATAAGACAAAAATGATAACGAAAAGACTTTGTTTCCAATTAAATTTGGTTTTAACGACCGATTTAGCCTGTCGAGATTTGGGTTTTCGCGACCGTATAATATGTATAACGAGGCTAATGGCAACAATTCCTGATCCCAGAAAACAGAGCATTGGAAGGTAGGATACCCAATATGGGGCGCCATAAACAAAGGATAACTCAATCCCAAATACGATTAGGTATATCGTAAAGAAAATGTATACGATGTATTTCGATATTTTAACGCTTCTTTTTTCTGGCATAGTTTATTATTTCATTTTATTTATTGGAATTTGAATTGTTTTCCTGTAATTTCTAAATACAGTTGTCCAAATAATTCAAGGGTTGTTTTGAATTGCCCTTCGGTAGGCTCAACTCCGCCATATATTATTTCTTCAATCTTTTGAATAAAGGGATATATATTTTCGGGATTTTGGCCTAATTTTGTTACGCATGTAATTGCGTAGTCTCTTATTGTTTCATGAAACTTTCTTGGTTTCCCGTGTTTCATTTTCATTAAATCTGTATAAATTAAGTAAAGATACGCAATCGCTTCTTTTGGACGGTCTGTTTGATTTAAAACCTTCACATTGTTCAATTTACTTTCTATACTAAAGGTGGGTTGATCCTTTGTTTTTTTCTTTCTTGCCATATTTGCATCCTCTTTTTTTTGTTTTTGTTATTTTAATTCTTTTTTTATTTTTTATTTATATTTTAATACGAACGCCAGTAAGATTAAAGAAGATTGAGACGAACATGGAAAATACATACTTGAAGTCTTCTTCTTTTATCACTCCACGGCTGCCGTACAAGATTTTCTCAATTTTTTTTATGAATGGGTAAATGAGCATGGGATCTTGCCCCATATCTTTCACGCATTTTATTGCATAATCGTTAATTGTTTCATTTGGATCCTTTGATATATCATACTTGGATTCACTCAATTCTAAAAAGATATAGAACAAATAAACTATCGCTTCTTCTAACCTTCCCGATTTCTTCAATACATCTAAATTGTTCAATCGATGTTCAAGTGGCAGTTTTACTACCGGTGCTTCAGCAACCTGTCGTTTGCTATAGAAATATATACCTATTATTGCACCAGCGATGATTACAACTAATGCAATTATGAATACGGGATCTACGAATAATCCTCCAACCGGTGCCCCGTCTTCGGTACCCGTTCCAGTTGGAGATGTTACATTTAACGCAATTGAGTTATTTAAGAAGAAATTATAATCGTTTTTTATTGATATTAGTAAAATTCTCGAACCATTTCCTGAGGGAATCGTAAAATTGAACCCAAATCCTCCACTAATGTTAGATGTCACTGATGTTATAAGACTTCCGTCATAAATCACATCTAAAGTTCTGTTGTATAATTTTAAAGAGGGATTTATTGAAGACGATACTACTCCTCTAATAGTTACATTTGTCCTTTCTGTAAAATTATTGGGTAAATCCCACGCGCAGGAAAAATTTGGAAATACATATAAGTTATTCACTATTAAACTTGATTTATTTATGTTAGACAAGCCTGTGAAGTTTAAAACTAAGGACAGAGAATTCCACTCAACAAATGGCAGGTTGATGTCGCTAGAGAAAAATCCATTTATATCTGTAGATAACGCGCTCCTAGGACTATCAGTACCATCAATTCTCCAAAATGGATATACAATCGTTCCGGAAATTCCTGAACCGTTGTCATACTTCAAATATCCAGTTACTTTATACTTCTCTCCTTGAGTTTTTGGATAGGGATTTGATTCAGTATATTCGATCTGGGAGTCCGCTTCTGTATCAATTTCGTAGTGGTGGTTAACCTGGATAGTTTTACCATCTGTATTATTGATACTAATGATGTTTGGCTGATATATATCTGACCACATTGGAATAGTTGTGGTTATAGTGAAATTTCCATCTGGGCCAGTTATATTCTTTGCGTTAGAATCACCTGACCACCAGAGGTCAATGCCATCAAACATTATGGAAACATTTACATCTGGTTGGGCTCCACTCATATATGGATTATAAACATGTCCTTTAACTGTAATTATATCACCGTGCTTGAAAGTTGAGCCATTTACTTCGAGCGGATTAGTTAAATTTACAAAATAGGATATCGCTGCGCTTTTTGGAGTGCAATCATTAATTTTATTTTCCTCATTAACGAGTTGGAATTTACTCAGCGATGATGAAAACAAGCTTAGAGAGAATAAGATTAAAAGTAAGAGCAACTTACTTGTTTTACCTTTCATATAAATTTTCTTAATCGCTTTAATCTTCATTTTTCTCAACTCCTGGGTAATTCTTCATCAAAACCTGAGACAAAATTTTCGCCAAGATAAACAATATTCACACTATCTTCGTTATATCCTGCAGGCACAATAATTTCAACATAAAAATATCCGGAACCATTGGTAGATTCGGAGCCATTCCAATATAAATCGTTTCCAAAAGCATCTCTTACTGTAATATTTACTTTAGCGCCTGATACTGCGCTTCCATTATCGTATTGTAATGTCCCCCAAATTTTAATAACTTCGCCTACAACAAAGGTACCACTCGTTGTATTGTAGTAACCATCAACCACAACGGTTCCTGCCGAAATATTTAATGGTTTCAGTTCACTGCTATTAGAAGACATAAAATTTGGCTGGGAAATAAACACTGGCCCAGACCAATCTGTAATAGAACCATTAAAGTCGACTCGTAGAAAGTATTCGCCAATTGGGGTACTGGAATCCACTTTAAACCTAAATTCGTAATTCCAATTCGACGACGATGTAATCAAATCTGATTGCGTGTAGCCAACATCAAAAATGAAATGACTTGAAAGGTCGTCCATAGTCTTGTTGAACATTAATATACTCACATAAATTTGCTTTACTTTTAAGTTGGTATAAGTGTCATTAACATGACCTGATATGGTTATCCAATCAACATTTCTAGTTACACTATTCGTATCTGCGTTAATTTCAACCTTTTTACTCCCATTAAGAACAATAAAGGTGTAATTTAAAAAGTCGTAGCCGTCTAATTGATAATGAACCATTAATTTATGGGGGCCCACAGCCCACGAATCATTAATTGGGGTAATAAATTCAACGATACCATTTATATTCGTTAGACCAGATGCAATCAAGAAGTCGTCGTATACATCGTAGAGTCGAACATATCCATTGAAGATCTCACTTCCTTGAGTCGTAATTTTTACAGTAAAGTTAATGTAATTTGAGCGATTGAAGGATTCGGGTTCGTTAGAACCAGTATAAGAAGGTAAAGACTCTGTTCCATTTATCCAAAGTTCGATCAGCGCATCGTAAGGATCTAAAACTTTAAGTTCGTTGTAGCCGTCAGAAGAATTCGCAAAGTTGTCGTTTGGGGCTAAATCAAACCAATAATTATAAGGAGAGGATGTGTAATCGAAGACTTCAGCTACAACAACCTTAACAGTATAATTTTTAGCGGGAGTAGAATCAGATACTTCAAAATCTAGATTAAATTCGCCAGTTTGTCCGACTGTGTATTCAGAATCATTTAGATAATGAACTTCTACAGCTCCATCGTACATCTGGAAATACACTCTACTATTTAAAACCGGCATATCGTTTTGTTTATCTTTTACATAACCGTGAAGGTTGAATACTGTGTCATAGGAACCGCTTCTATTGATAATTGAGGGAGTCGGTCCAGAAATCAAGTCGACATAAATTGATTCGTTCAAAACGAAGTAAGAATAGTTATATACTCCACCAAACGAGGCTCTAATTAAGTGCGGACCGGCTGCTAGATTTCCGCTGTCCAAATCGTATATGATTGTTGCATAACCATTTGCATCAGAATCATCGCTCCCAATGAGAGTGTTATTTGTAACATCAAAAAAGTTAACAGTTTCTCCAACGAGCGGGGAGCCTCCACTCTGAAGATATGTAGTTAAGTTTAAATTTTGAGTCCTATTAATTACGGGATTCTCGGCGTTAGAACTAACAGTGTCGTTTATCCAAAAATCAAAAATAAAATAATCTGGAGCTTGAATTTCCAGATCCATAGTAGTCGAATTAGAAGTGTCAAATGTAGTGAGCTCGAAAGAATGAGGGAAATCGGGATAAGTGTAAACAAAAGTTCCGTTGAAGTCAGCTTTAACGGTATAATTACCGGGCAAAATATCGTCGTCTACATCAAAATATATATCGAATTGTCCATCCGTTCCGCACGAATAAGGATTAGAGTAGGGAGGATCACCTACGAGTTCATTGTGAAAGATTTGACCGTTCTGTACCAAGGAAAAATTAATCACCGCGTATTTAACGGGGACTCCATAACTATAATCCGTAATAGACCCCTTTAAATTAAAGGTGGTAGTGCCCGATCCACTGCGATTTATCACATTTGGAATAGGTATTGGTGGATTTAAATTTAAATCTACTGGTTCATTTATAACAAAGTAAGAGTGGTTTCTTATTGTACCCCATTCTGCATAAATCAAATGTGGTCCTGCTGCTGGTTGCCAACCACCCGCATCTACATCGTACCAAGTTGAGCCGTAACCAGTACCATCTGTATAGGTCCAACCAATATAAAGCGGAGAACCTTCAGTCCCTGCAGTTACATCGTAAAAATCAACCCTTTCGCCCGATCTAGGTCCAATACCTTGGGAATATAGATTTACGGATAAAGAAACACCTTGCCAATTAAATATTTGAGGATTGTCATAATTGTTGTTAGGATAACCGTCAATGTAAAAATCCAAGGATGTCGTATAAGGATTATTTACATATACTGCTATGAGATCGCTGGAATCATTGATCGTTGGCACATAAGCATCATAAGAAAATCCAGCAAATGGAGATTCGACATGAAAAGTACCATTAAAATCGACTCTAACATTATAATTTCCGGTGTCAACATTATCGTTGACTATTGTGTTTCTAGAATAATCACCATTATCGTTGGAGTATTCGCTATTTGGAACGAATCCATTTGAAACTTCACTATTGGATAAGTTTAATAGAAGAAATCTTACCAGACCGTTTTCAATTCCCGTATTGGCCACGGGATCGTAGAGATCCCCCGAGATTGTTGTATTGCTATCAATGGTCTTATCAATATTATCTGGATTCACGCTATCAAGATTAACTTGGACTGGCCCTTCTAATACATAGACCGTATAATTAATATTAAATCCTTGCGTGACCTCAATTTGGTGAATACCAATGACATTTATATTATTTGGAGTTAACACTATAGAACACTCTCCTTGACTGTCAGTCGTTTTTACATCCAAAACTACATCTTCTGATATATCTCTAAAAGTTATGGAATACCCTGGCACGGGATTGCCTTCCGAAGTGAGTTGCGCCGTAATATTCACCTGTTCACCTCGAACAATAGGGGCAACCTTGTCAGTAGAAACGGATAAATCTAATTGTTGTGGAGTTGGATCTTCTCCAAAATAGACATCAACTTCAGTCCAATTACCAGAACCATCGATTGACATTGGAACATATATTTCTGCCCATGCATATAAGTTGTATCTTTTAATTGCGTAAAAGTATGGCTGATCCTCGTATTCTATATACACTTGATCTGCGTAACGAGAATTAAACCCTTCGACATATCTGCAAGGAACATCAAAACAACGCGCAAACAATACATAGGCGGCAGCAAAATCGTAAAAAATTCCTCTTTCATTCTCGCAGAACCATTCAACAACATCCTGTCCTTCCGATGGGCGGTCATAAGGAGGATAAATCTGAAGCTCGAAATTACTCTTTAAGTATTCTCGAATCTTATTTGAACGTATAATAGTATTATCATTGAGCTGATCAATAAGTAGGTCTAAGGCATCGTAGTGCGATTTAAAAAATGGATTACTTTGAATATAATAGAATGCTCCTCCCGGAACTTGAAGGTATTGGTCCTTTATTGCAGATGGAGAATATGCTGGATCTAAAGCTGTGGTTTCAAGTTCGGAGGGCTTTAAAAATCCTTCACCAAACATTTCATAAGTGAGATTTACCTCTTCAGGTTGTTTAAATTCTAGATTAAGTGTTGCTATGTTATAAATGTCTTTAAAAAGGATGGATGATTCCGGACTGAAATTACCTGTGTGTGGTTCAACCCATGGCATTGATAAAATATGAGGAGTTGGAAATAAAGCTGGAATTGAAATTGAGTTTAAGCCTTCTTGAGCTTCAATAGGCATTTTGATTTTCATCATATCTTGCTCGTAATAGTATTGGTAATATTCCCCATGAGAGGTGAATTCTGTGGGACTCAGTCCGGAAACGCTTTGGGACCAAATTCCATCAGCCGAATATTCATCACTTACAGAAAATTTCCACAACCATGAATCGTCAAATATTTCGTAATCACCGACATAGAACACTATTTCTTGAGCGTATTCTTCAAGCATATCGGGATCAAGCAAATTCATTAAAAAATCGAAATCAAACGAAATTTCCATTAATTCCGCGTCTTCTTCTTCGGCGGTTGCGTACTCGTCTTGTGGGTCAATTCTTCCTCCAAGAATTAAAGTATAAATTAATGTAGATGAAAGATATACGCCGAAAAGTATTAAGGCAACAATAATAACCGAGATAATTTGCCTTTTCGCGCTTATACCCGTAATAATCTCTCTTGTTTCGGCGGACATTTAATTTTAAGCTCGATAAGATGAACTGTTATTCTTATTAATGATAAAAAGAAAATCCATAATATATAATTTGACTGATTTTTTTTGAAAATTATCGATATCGTTAATTATTAGATTTCCATTTTGCTTGTACTTGTTATGACGAAAAGGAAGAAAAATACTAATATATTTTGGATTATTAACACTTAATTAAAAAATTAGAAAGAAAAACTCAGAAGAAAATTTAGAAACTTTTTCCTTTTAAAACTCGTAACCACACTTTGTACATACATTCTTCTTACCGTAAAGGGGTTTTGGAATGTACGAAATTATTTTAGTTTTGTCTGTTACTTCTTTAATTGCAGTAGATCCACAATTTGGACATTGCCTTCTCGCACTAGCTCCTAAACCTCCCGCGGGAGCGGCAGTTGGTTCTGCTGTTAGTATTGCTGGTGTTGGCGTAGGTGTTGGCGTGATTACCGGCGTTGGTGTAGGTATTGTTGGTGAAGGTTGTTGACCGTACCCGCTAGGTGTCATTGAGGCGAGTTGGGATGGCATTACTGCTTTTGGCTCTTTTAATTCTTCAATTCTTTTGTTTTTATAGGTAATTTCTTGAGTTAATTCGTTTACTTTCGCTTGCAATGGTCCAATTTGCTGTTGCAATTGAGTGTTTTGAGCTGCTAGCGTATTAACTTGTGTTTGAGCTTCTGAAAGTTGCTGTTGGATTTGTTGATTTTGGTTAGCGATTTGATTTAATTGATTTTGAGCTTCGGTATGGGATTGCTGGAGTCTTTCGAGTTGTTGGTTTAATTGACTTATTTGAATGTCCTTTTCCGAAATAGATTTTTGAAGCTGACTAATTACTTTGTCTTTATTCGCGATGTCTGATGATAATTTCGTAATTTGACTTTCAAATTTGCTCACATCAACCGTTGGAGATGGGACTAGCGCTGGAGCTACTGGAGTTGGAATTGGTGGCGCAGATGGCGCTGGTGTCGGCATTGGTGGTGGAGCTGTTGGAGCAAGTCTCTGATGTATCGGAGCTGCGGAAGTTGGTCTTGGAGGTGGAGGCGTGGTTGGTACTGTGCCCGGTGATTTAGGTGGGCTCTTATCTAATCCTAAATCTGGCAACTCAAAGTCCAAATTCATATCGGTAGGAGGCGGTATCTTAGGAGGTCCAGGAGGTCCTTGCTTTTCTTTCTCTTCTTTTTCTGGATCATTACCATACGACATTTTTATTCCTTCTTAAAAATTTTAATTATAATTTTATAACATGGAAATAGATTGCAATTCAAATTTATAAAATTATAGGTATCTTTTTAAAGAACAGACAAAAGAATAGAAAAAGTAGGAAACATTTTTATATTTGAACCTTTAAAAGCAACTCCAGTATTCTGCTAGGTTCTTATGTAATTGTTTTATGAGTTTGTCTTGAGTGTATTCGACAACAAGCTTATCGGGTTCTATCTCTTTTTCGGTTAATATATCGGTTTCGTTATTAAGAACTTTAAGAACATTATATATGGCTTGTGCTTGTTCATCTATTCTATACCCGCCTTCTAAAGTAATGAAAATTCTTCCATTGCAAAATTTTTCTGCTATAGTCTTAATATTTTTCGTAATATTTGCAGTACCTTGGAGCGTCCAAAACAAAGCCGTTCCCATGCCCGGAGTTAAATGAGTTGTATGATGCGTATCGAAACCAGCAGAGATCAAAATAAATTCTGGTTTAAATTCGTTTAAAATTGGCGCCGCTACTTGATCAAACAACAATTGGTTCACATAATCTCCCGAACGAGGAGCCATTGGCATATTTACTATATAACCTGCTCCTTTTCCAGAACCGATCTCATTTACAAATCCCGATCCCGGATAGAGGGTGCGTCCGTCTTGGTGTGTGCTAATAAAAAGCAGTTCACCATTTTCGGATCCGTTATAAAAGATGTCTTGGGTTCCATTACCATGATGGCAGTCCCAATCGTATATTGCAACCTTTTTAATATTTTTTTCTCGAAATAAATATTCTGCAGCGATTGCTATATTATTAAAAATACAAAATCCGGCACACCTATGACTATTAGAGTGATGACCGGGAGGTCTCACTAACCCGAATCCACTAATGATTTTTCCTTCTAATATATTGTCTATGCCCGTGAGATTTCCACCTACCGAATAAAGAGATGCTTCGTAAGAATCTCCTGAAACGATAGTATCCATATCAAAATATCTTATACTATTTGTTTTTGCTGCTACTTCACTTAATTCTCTAATATCGGTAATTAATCTATCAGAATGCACATATCTTACTTGATCTAAAGTAGCTTTACGAGGTTTAATAAATGGAAAATCCTTAGAATTCCACACACCCTTCTCTTCCAAATACTTTTTAGCTACTATTAACCTTTCAGGCACTTCTACACTATGTGCTTCTGCGTGATTTAAATAAATATCATCGTAAATTATTCCAACCGGCATTTCTCATCATAGAATATTGTTTTCAAAATTATAATTAATAATAATTGGTTGAAGCTTAAAAAAATATTATTTATCTCTAGCGACAAAAATTTAGTTTAAACAATTTTATTGAAGAGAAATATTAAAAGTTTCTAAAAAAATAAATAAACATTAAAAAAGCAATTAAGTATATTTAGAACTAGCGACAAATTTTTTAATAAAATAGAAGTGAAATTAACCAGCGCCGGGTGTGGAATTTTTATGGACGAATTACAAATTTATAAATTTAAATTTGTTATAATTGGAGAAAACGCAGTAGGTAAAACATCGCTCGCGAGAGCTTTTGTTTCGAGGCAATTCCAATTAGATTATCGACCTACCATCGGAACCAATGTATTCGTGCATAAATTCACTTTAAGACCTAATTTAGAGGTTTCGGTTTCCTTATTCGACATTGCTGGTCAAGAAAAATGGGCAATGATGAGAAATGTCTATTATAAGGGAGCTCAAGCAGCGTTTTTAGTTGGAGATCTTACGAGGCAACGCTCCTTTGAAGACTTAACGAAATTCTGGTATCCCGATTTTAGTACATTTTGTGCGGGGAGCCCGGTGATAATCTTAGCAAATAAGCTCGATTTAGAATCAAAAACTGACACTAATGTTATAGAAAATGTGGCTAAAGAAGTGAATGCAGTGGATATTGTGTATACGTCGGCAAAAACGGGAGAAAATTGCGACGAAGCTTTGAGAAAATTAGTAGAAATTTGTTTGGAACAGACTTAATGGAGTTATTTCTTTTCTACATATTTTATGTATTTCTGTTTAGGTTTATAGAGAGTGCCTTCTCGAACTGCTTGATTAATTGTTTCTTCGATGAATTCTCTATCAATATCGTCAACTTGAAGTACATCGATTACATCTTCAATTGCCACGGCGTTTCCTCCATTCTCATCAACCATTTGCTTAATTCTATCCAGAATTTGAGTGATTTTATTTATTTTTGAGCGAGTTTGTCCAGTAAATATTCTGTCAATATCGAATTTTTGAGTAGATTCATCGTATCCCGTATCTCGCAAATATCTATTGAATATAGAGATAATTGCTTCGACATCTTCTACTAATACTTTTTCTCTTAACACCATCTTAGCGTACGCTTCACTTAATCTAATTAATGACTCCAGATTTCTTGCGAGTATTGAGACTATTCCTTGATCTGCGTCGTATTTGCCTCGTAAATCGAGATAGAATTTTTTTATCTTCTCTTTCGCTTCATCAGTTAAGGTAGGATGACAGTTTGTACGAGCGTAATTAATGTATTTTTTTAGAAACTCGGCCTTGATTAGAGATACTGTCCCAGTAGAGTCGCTGGGAGTTTGATCGTGGTCGCCAATAGCTTGTTCTAAAATAAATTCTGCTAATTGTGCGTCGTCAGCTTTGTTAGGTTCGTCGATTACTACAAAAATAAGGTCAAATCTCGACAATAACGTAGGTGATTGCCTTATATTTTCGGTTGGAGTTTTGTACTTGTTGTATCTTCCCATATAAGGATTACCAGCAGCTAATATTCCAGTTTGAGCTCGTAATGTTGCAATTATTCCCGCCTTTGCTATACTTACGGTTTGTTGCTCCATCGCTTCGTGGATTGCAGAGACATCGTTTGCCTCCATTTTATCGAATTCGTCTATCGCTGCCACACCACCATCTGCTAGCACAATTGCACCGGCTTCAAGGGACATCGATCCGATGTCTGGGTCTTTAACTACGGCAGCTGTAAGCCCAACAGCAGTGGAACCCTTTCCTGAAGTGTATAAAGCTCTTGGTGAGATATTTACCGCACTTTTGAGAATTTCGCTTTTTCCGGTTCCTGGATCTCCAACAAATAGTACATGAATATCTCCTCTTCTATATCTTCCATCAATCTTCTTTTTCCTCGTTCCACCGAATAGACACAATGCTGTAGCCATCTTTAAATCTTCTCTACCCCATATTGAGGGGGCGATTGCCCGAGCAATTTTTCTTTGTGCAAAAGGTTCTGCGGCGAGTTCCTTGATTTGCTTCATTTCCTCGTCGTTGGGATAAAGATCTTTATCTTCTTGTTCAGACGATTCGACATGGTTGACATCGATTAAAGTCCTAAAAATAAGCGAGCCACTACCTCTCGCATTTCTTTGTGCAATAGATTTGAATACACCCATAATTTTGACGCGGTCGCCCGGGCGAACTCTATCGACTAAATCATGAGTAATTATTGCTTGAACGGCCCTCGGAATCCTTCCAGCGGGTAGCTCTTCTGGTAATTCTTGGATTGATATTCTTTGCCAATCAATAAAATCAGAGGATTTAGATACTAACTTGAAATCCTTGTGGCTACTTGCTGAACACTTCGGTCGGATGCATTTTCTTGGAATAATAAGAGAATTAGTTATTTGTTTTACTGGTATATGTGTCCCACATTTTATACATTCAAAAGTTGCAGATTCAATTTTTGGTTGTATAGCAGAGATTCGAATTAAAATTCCTTTCGTGTAAATGAGTCGGTCTATGTTTTTTGCCCTTAAATCTCTCAATTTTACGAAATTTGAATCGTTTTCTGTACTAACTCGGACAAAATATTCAATATCTTTTTTTAATTTACTTCCTGGAGCGTGAAGTTTTAAAAGATTTTTGAATGCTTCAACCGCATCTATTAAAAGATCTTCGGGATCGTTCCTTAATAAATCTGCTAAATGTGGATCGAATGCGTTTAAATCTTCGAACAAAAAGATTAGAGTGTTCCCCCCTTCCGCGTATATTTTTGAGATTTCATCCCGGTATTTATACTTTGTTGGTTGATCTTGAAATAATCTGAAAAAATCTTCAAATTTTTTAATTCTGTTAATAGGAACGGCTGGTGGAGATTGTTGGTTGTTAATCGTCATTATATTAATCCATTACTATGCATTCGATTTCTAAACATTATGTCGGTAATTAAAAATTATAGAATAATTGATTATAAAACCACCCTATTAATTAGACCATATTAATAGCGTATTAGTATTGGATTAACAATGCAAAAAAATTAAAAGCAACGAGTAAGCAAGTTTAGAGATTTATTATGTAATACCATAAAAGATTAGGATCTAGTCTAATATTACTGTAATTCTTGTAAAACACTGCATATAACAGAGTCTTGGGACATTTCGCATCTTATTTTCAGTAACGATATGATCCTTTTCTTAACATCCTCCTTTTTGTATTTAGCCGTTCTTAAGAAGATCTTAGCGATAGATCTTTGAGTATTCATTGGCGAGTCAGATGAGAGGAGTTTTAGCAACGATGGAAGGATTTTTTTCATTCCAATTTTATTAATAAATTGAGATACGGAAATTATAGTTTTATCCCTAACAGATTCAGACGGATCGTTGAGTAGTTCTGTTATATATGGAAGTAGGTCGTTTAATACTGCCATATCATATAGTTTAATTAAACTAATTGCGGATTCTCTTACTCTCTCGTCTTCACTTTTTAAATTTTGAGCGATTTTACTAAACGGGACGATTTCTGGCGAAAGTTCCGCTAATTCTACTATCACTTCCATCGCGCTTCTGCGAACCCAGTTTTGCTCATCTTCAAGTAAGTCTATTAAATGAATCACAATATCTTTTTTATCTTTCATTTGGTCCTTTAAATTTCCCAAACTTTTCACAGCAGCGTCTCTGACGATCCATTCTTTATCAGAAAGAGAATTCATTAACGCAGAAGCAGTTTCTTCAGGGGCTTTGTTGCCTATGTGAAATAATATTTTTGCAGCAGATTCGCGTACAAACGAATCTTTATCTTCTAATAGTCTAATTATTGGTTTTACTGGTATAATTTCAGGGGAATTTCTAACAATATCTATAAGAGATTTGGCTAGAGTTATTTTTACTGATTTCTCTTGTTCGATTAATAAACCTAATAGAATAGAGATTAATGGTTTCACTTTATCTGGTATTTTTATCGCGATAATCGAAATAATTTTCGCGGCTTCTTTTTTAATACGGTCATTTTTCTCAGTCTTTAGAATTTCAATAAAAGGGCGAATTTCTATTAGTTCCAAGTATTCCTCGACCAAATCAGACAATGTGTTAATAGATGTTAGCTTAATTTGTTCATCCTGAGAATCAAGATTGCTCATTAACTTTGGTATGAGGGTTTTGGGATTTTCTTTTACGATCTGAACAGCTGTAGTTGCAATTATTCCTTTAGAGATAAATTTTGCTGAGTCTGGAATTTTTATTAATTTATCGAAGACTAATTCGGGATTCTCTTTTCCAATATCTACTATTTCTTTGGATATAGTTTTTCGAATGTTCTCATCTTCAAAAGTTAGATAATCTAATAGAATTTCAATAATTCTCTCAGGTTCTAACTTCCAAGTGTTTCCAAGTAATTTAAGGATACTTTTGTGAATTTCGATGTTTGAAGAGTTCAGAATTTTACTTAATAAATAGTCTAAATTGAATGTACTTGGATCTTCAATATAAAATATTTCCAACGCGTCAGCCGCCGAATTTCTAACAGATTTATTTGGATCAGTAAGTCCGTCCAATAACGGTTTGATTGGAACAAAATGTTTTTTAAAGTTCCCAATTTTTGCTAAGGTTGAAAAAATTTCTGCTCTGACTTCTTTATTGGGATCTTTCATAAGTGAAATTAAACTTCTAATTGTAGTTGGATCTAATTTTTCAACAGTTGTTCCTTTAAGAGAAAAGGCCGCAGCGGCTCTTACTTTTTTATTTGAGTGCTTTAACTTTTCTACAACGAGATCAATTGGAAGTGATTTTGTAGACATTCCTAGCAATTTTAGGGTCTCAACTTGAATTTCATATTCAGGATCTTGCAGTAGTATTTCGAAATCGGCTAACGCCAGATGTTTTAGACTTTTTTGAGATATCCTTGATAAAAGATATAAAATATTTAGCCTAACTCTCCATTCTTGGTCTCTAATTAGTGAAATTAAGATATTTATAGGAATCTTCTCAATTAATACTTCATCTGCTTCTACTAATGTCTCGATAATCGGTATTTTTTTATCGTAATTTGGAGATTTTAGCCCTTCAACGATCCATGGAACGATATCATCTGGTATATCTTTTTCTAGTTGCTTCAGAATTTCGATAGAAACTCTGCGAGCAGTTGGATGTGAGTCGCAAATTCCGTCCAGAACAGCGTTTTTAAAAACACCCTTGGAAATATCAATTTCGCCCTTATGGGGGATTCTCTCAAACATTAACTTAGCTGTATTTTCAGCGTGATTTTGTAATTTTGGATTTGAACTTTTGAGTATATTAAATATGGGTATGGGATCAAAGGTTTGACCCGATTTTGTTATTAACGCGTATTTAAGATTATATACGAATTCATTCTTCGAATAGATTACATAATACAATATAAAAGTAAGCAGAACTGTTTCCTCAATTATAGCTGCTGGAACAAAATTTATGTATTGTTGGCTAATAGGTTCGGTAAATACCCACGAATTGAAAATAGGTGCTAATTTATCTGCATTTACTATCAAAAAATTTGCGAGAACATTTAAGCCAACTGCGGCGATTAAATACGCGGCAAAGTACACATCTATACCTCTAAATTTTATTTTACGACCCCAAAACCTTGTAAAATATCCAACGATTCCTAGAATCAAAACTATGATAGCTAATAACCAGTAAGACATAGTCTCGATAGCCAATGTCCCGGAGAAATAATATGCTAGGGTTTGGATGAGAGAAATCCATGTCCAACCAAAAACGAATAGCATCAATCCAAAAAGGATATATGATTTTGGATTTTTAGCAAAATCTTCCATCGAACGTTTTCCATCTTCAAAACCAAGAAAGATAGAGCGTTTTATTTCGGGTATATGATAATATTCATGACTAATTCCAGCGATAAAACCTTTAGCACCGTAAAAAGTAAGAATCGACATAGGATATACTAGCATCCAAGAGCTCCATACAACTACACCTCTTAATTGCGAACCAAATAGAGCGGTAATTTGCCATATTAGAATTGGAGGTAATACAATTATTCCTAAATAGAGCAAAACCGCAACGATTAACGAATAAGGTTTATCAAATCGATTAATGATTTTCCTCCCAAAGAATTCGTGAAAGGGCGTCAATCCTTCGCTTTCGCTCTCAGTCCACGCTATAAAAATAAAATCAAAGAGAGGATAAAAGGTTATGTAAATCATACTTGCTAGCATTGGAAGAATGAGTGCGTAGGGGGAAACCTCAGGGGGGATTTGTCCGCTTTGCCATAAATCAGGGGTGTTAACAATGAATATTATTATCATAGCGAGAATGACTATTACTGCTAATCCAAAAATCAAACCGTATATTATACACTGTAATCCATCTGAAATAGTGAACTCTCCCTTCTTTACGAGAGAAACTTGTTTATAAATTAAAAAAAAACCCCCGGCGCTCGCTCCAATATAACTTATGAGCAATATAATAGAGACCTCGTTCCAAATAAAAGGTAGCTGAAATAAATCTACGACGCCTCCCAAATTTAGCACCAATAATTTTTATAAATCCTTAAGAAATTTCTAATTATTCTTCATTATTATTTTTATTGTTGTTTTAATATTAAAATTTAAAAAAGATAATAGAAATATAATTTTAAGGTACTTTCTCTTTCGAATAGTTGAAGAATTTCTCATTAGAATTAAGATATTTAAAAATTGGTTTTATATAGGAATGCAACAATTAGAATCAAGTATTTTAGAAGAATTAGAAAGATTGCGGTGTTCGTATCACCACGAAATGATTGAAGCGGAGTGTATAGAGGATTGCGAAGCTATTAATCTTTTTGGGGAAAAAATCGGACCTTTTAAGAAAAATCTCACATATAAATTATCTTTTTGGAAAATTCTTCCATTTATCGAGAAAAAATATTTGCGACTCCCCTCGAAAAGCCAAATAAATAGCGCATTCATTCAAAAACTTGCAGATTCGGAATTAGAAGAAATAAGATTGGTAAAACAAAAAAACGATTTATTTTTAGAATTAAGGGAATCTAGCTGTTTTATTCCCAACTTAATTAAAAACAAAAAATTGCCTAAAGATGAGATGGAGAAATACCAAGATAGATTTGATATATTATTTAATCAAAGAATTTCAAAAATTTTACAATTAGCAAGCGGTAATCCATCTTTAGAAATATTAGATCGATTGACGAGTGCTGAAAGGATTATTTACAATAGGTTGAAAAATGTAATCAATCAATATAGAGAGTTCTTTTCTTATTAAATCCCACGTTTTGGTTCTTGTTTTGCGCGTTTCTTTGCGCGCCTTTCTTCAAGTTCGGCCTTCCGTTTCTTTTTTAACTCCTCTAAGCTTTCTGCTACATCTTCTCCTTCTTTGGGTTTTGTTTTAGGTTCAAGATCTGCACCACAGACTGGGCATTTATGCCAGTCGGGCTGTATTGCGCCCCCACATTTTTGGCAATTATCTAACTGATCCCAGAAGCGCTCTTCTTCTGGAATATCCTCGACTTTAGTAATTACTAATTGAGCAGGCGTATAATTGGGAATTCCTCCGCATTTTGGACACTTACCAGGATTTAATTGGTCCATCATTGCTCCGCAATATTGGCAGTAGAGCGTTCCGCAGTTTGGACAGTTAATGTTGCCTAAACCAATTGGAGTGCCACATGCTTTACATTCAAATTTTTCCCCCACATCTTTGAGAACTTCTTCTTCCATTTCGTGAATTCTTATATCTCTTTTTACTTGAAAGGATTCGTCCCGTTTTCTTTCCCATCCTAAAGCCCTCTCAACATAATCTTTATCTAAAATCTTTTCCGCTTCCATTCGCTTCCTATCCGCTTCTTTTTGAGCCTTCATCGCTTTCTTTTGAAACTTCTTTCGTGCTTTTTCTATCTCCTTATCTCGTTCAGACTTTTCTTTTTCAAACATAACAATTTTTGCTCTCTATATTACTCAAATTTATATTACAAATACGCATAAAAAAGTTTTATTACTTTTTTTCCGAATTTTTTTATTCAATAAAATCGAGATAGTTCATGACTTTGATTCCAGGTTTCAATATCCAAGGTGGAACATAACTGCTTGCCAAATCTAGAAACATCAAAAAATTACTTTCTTTCGAATGAAGTCCGTTCTCAAAATCGGGATAATATAAACCTCCGCTGGCTTTTGGTGGTCTTCCCATACTGCTACAATTCTGCCAATTTTCGTCAATCTCTATCGATTGATCCCATTGGTCAATAGACTTACGCGTTGCTAACCAAGTAGTATCGCTAAAAATCGATAACATTTTCTTATTCGATAATTTTATTTCTCCATATACATTGATGGGGCCAATTCCGCCAATGAAATCAATGTTTTTTATTCCAATTACATTCGAACCCTTTCTCAAATGGTTTTTAATGTCAAATATTTGAATATTATTCTCGAGGACATTATAGTTTAGGGTATGTCGAGAAATTACAAATCCAATTTCGATACCATTTACGGATACTTCGCAATAATTTCCAGCAATCACCTGCAAATACGCACTCTTTATATCCTCTGGAATTTCAACAATTGTTTTATAAAAAGTTGGAATCCCCCGAATCTTTTTCGCTTTTAAGTAAATCCATTCGCTAGGAATATTAGGATTTATCCATTCAGACTTATTTGCAAGTTGATTTATTTTATCGTCGTAAAACTTACCAAGCCAGAGGTAATTGTTTTTTAAAGTAGAAAAACAGTCAGGTTTAGCACTTTTTAACCATAAGCTTTCGTATTCCTTAAATAAATCAAGTAATTCTCTTTTCAATTCCTTAATTTCATCGATAAATCTATTTATTTCTTCTGCTTTTGCGTTCTTTACATCATATTGGGTTAATTTTTTAGAATTAATTCGCCGCTTACAAAAGAGTTTTATCTGTTTGGCTATAAAACTTAAGTTCTCTATGTTTATTCTATTTCTTAACACATTCTTATCCAATTCAGAACATATTTTCACAACCCTTTCCAGTTCCTTCATTAGGTTTTCGTAGCCTTTAGTTTTCCTTGTTCTTTTATATCTCGAAGAGTTTTTTCCGTAGGGGTGGCTAAATAATTTATTATAAAACCAATACCATCCGAAATGAAGCAACTTCTTGTCTTGAATATCGCGCAAAAGGTTAATTATCTCAATAATTCTCTCATCTTTTACTCCAAAAAAGTGAAAAGTTAATTTTTTCCAGAAGTTTTCTAAATTTAGATCTTGCTCTGGATTCCAACCGACTTCAGCGGAGAGAATAAATCCATATAATCGATTTTCTCGTATTTCTTTATTTCGATAATCGCCCCATGATGAAGTGATTTCACCCAACATTCCTCCTAAATTATAGCCGTATTTTAAGAGATTAATGATATTTTCTTCAAATTTAGATATTGAGGGGAATGGACGGTTGTAATCCCAAATAGAAGGGCTCACAATAAACGGCAAATCAAAATTCTTTATTTTATCTAGAATTTTATGCTTTTTCTTAGCGTTATATCTCCAATACATAATTATCATATCGTTGGGCAGCCCTTCAAGCACCTCTCTGTATTTATACAGAATATCGTGGTAAATAATCACATGTTTTTTACCATGTTTTTTCACAAGATCATATATCTTCAAGTAGTGCTTAAGGTACGCTTTTGCAATTCCTGTTTCTTCTACATAGTTTTTGGAAGCGCCCTTTCCCACGTCCCAACTTTCGTCTGCCGCGACATGAAAATAGTCTGTATCGAAGGCTTCGCACATTTCACCGATCATTTCGTCTAGCATTGGATAAATATTTTCGTTGCTTACATTCAAACTATTGGAACCGGGAAATTCTCCGTATTTCCAATAATTTTCGTCGATAAGTATATTTTCCCAATGGCCAATCGTTTGGAATATCGGAATAAAGTCTACAAAATGTTTCTTTGCAAATTTTGAGACTTCTTGAATTTCTTCTTTAGAGTAGGCTCCTCGATCTTTTCCGATTTCTGGGTGGTTTTTAAATTTAAACATGTCTTGCATGTACACAACATAATAGTGGTTAATTTTATAGTGACTCAAAATTTTTATGAATCGCTTGAAATTTTCAACGGTTGGAGCTTGTCCGCGCGATACATCGTCAGATATTCCTCTAATTGATAGCAATGGGTAATCTAAGATATAGCACTCCGGAACGATTAAGTCATTCCCGCTGTAATTTAATAATTGAATTACACTTTGTATACCGTAAAAGATACCTTGAGCGCTTTCCGCGTGTATTATAAGTTGGTTACCATTAAACGCAATCATATATCCTTGTTCAATGTATAATTTCTCGCTATTCAGAGTAGAAATAATATAATATGGGAAGGCATTTTCTATTTTATTAAGAACTAGTTTCTTTATTTCGTGGTTCTCCTCTCGAGTTTCTTCGATTTCTAATTTATTTTTTAGACCAAATTCGGTTAACCAGCGTTGAAATTGAGAGATGACAAATTGAAATTCTTTAGGAAGTGAAGTAAGTATATGCGAATTTAAAGAAATTTTCAGAGCATTTTCACTTGTTTTGAAACGCTGTGGATTTGGTAATAAAGAAATGCCACCTGTTTCAAAAATCCGCGCTTGTTCTAAGTTATTTATTATGAAATACATTATTAAACTCACTTGTTATTTAAATCCAGGGCGTAATATCGAGACTTTCGCGCCATGGTTTTGGTGTTTTAATCAACTCGGGATAAAATTTTTGGATTTCGGCGATAGCTTCCAAAGCACCCGTGAGAATGTGGGAAGTTTTATACCTAGAAAATAGGAAATCTCGATCGTTAAGAGTAGGGACTGCATAATCTAGATATTTAATAATTGCTTCCTTTATATCCTCTTTCCTATATCCATTAGCTTGCTTGCAACAGCGAGTGAGACAAAAAATCCCGTCGAGATCTACGCAATATGTAACATCTTTGTCCCATAAACCGAATTCGTTTTGAATAGCAAGCGTTGAATCGATTACTTTTTCAGGAAACGGTATAGGTTGGCCAATAAATTCGTAGACCCAATAGAAGTGAATGGACCCTCCCAACTCGTTTTTAGTCAATCTACTCTTATTTAGCTTATGAATCCAACCTCTACGCCAAAATCCTGCTTCTGGGTCAGCTTCTTTATCAAGCCAGTCAAAATACCATTCAAAAAAGTCTTTATGCGGCAGATCTCCAGTAGTTGCGTAATACGCGCCAACTCCACCGCCCCTGTGGGAACCCGGCCAAAACAATAAACCCCATTCAGTACCTTTAAGCCACTTCTCAACGCTTTTCTTGTTATTTAGCCTTTTTGAAAGCCTTAATTTATGTTTAGGCGTACCTCCCAACAGTTTTAGAGCAGAAGTAGCGAAAGCAGTGCTATGCTCTTTAAAATGCAGGTTATCGTAATTCCATAATCCTTGTTTAAACCACCCAGTTTTCGGATTTTGAAAATTTTGAATAGATTTTATCCACATCTCTCTCCTTTCTTCGTTAAATTCCTTAAAATGATTCTCTAATTCATTCGTGATAAAGAGAGAAAAAACCATGTCTGTAGCCCCATACAAGCATAATCTGATGGGCTTAGATTTCGTTTTATCAATTGGTTTATAAGAAAAGTTACCCGGGGTACCATCTATTTCGTACTGTCGAATCCACTCGTGAAGATTTGAGAGGAATTTATCCAGTTTATACGTATTTTTTGACATATTATTTAATAATTTTTAGCTGCTGACCCATTTATTTTTTTTCTTTTCTACTTTGCCCTCTTCTCTTAATTTCAAGAGATAGGAGTAAATCCAAGAAACATTTGGAGGGAAAAAAAAGACATTCATATACTTATTATAGGAATTATATTCGTTCAACAGAATTCTAGACGCGATTTCGTTAATTTTTAAGGGTCTATTCTTTAAAATCTTAGGGAGTTTTTCCAAACTATCGTAGATTAAATCTAAATACCTTTCAAATCTCTCTCGCTCTTCGGACCATTCGTAAACTTCCTTTGCGTTATCGCTCAAATTACCGTGACTCCTTACGGAATGTTTTATTTGTTTTGGATTTATGTCTAATAACTTTTTTATGGAATAAATCATGTCGTCAACAGCTTCGGAATAGACATCTATCCAAGGAGTAAAGGGGACTAAATCCCCTAAAAATAATATTTTATTTGAAAGGTCGTGTAAGCATAAATGGCCAGCGTTGTGTCCTGGAGTGTGAATAAATTTTAATCGTAGATTTCCAAATTTAAAAAGAGGGTCGTTTTCGACAGTATAATATTTGATTTTTTTAGAAATAAAGATCCGATTGTAAAAATTCCATGAAATCATCGAATACTTTATTGATCTTCTCTCAAATATCTTTTCTCGACCAGTATTGTATTTAAATGGCTGGAGTAGTGTATTAAAGGCCTTTTTGTGGCAAATCATATTAGCGTTAGGTAAAAACTTCTTGAGAGAGCGTATGTTTGTGTGATGATCCGGATGAAAATGAGAGAGAATCGCGTATTTGATGTCGTTTTTATCTTTTTTCATCGAAGCTAAAACGCTTCTTATTGAATGAAATACTTCTTTTCCGGAGCCTACATCATACAGAATTGGAGAATCGCCTCTTATTAGCATAGTTGCGCAGTTCGTTTTGTAAGAGCCACTCGGCCTTAAAATAAAAAAGGATCCTTCGTCAGAAATTGTTGGTCTTTTAACTCTTCTGAAAGGAAAAAATCTGTACGACATACGCCTTTTATTAGAAATATTAGAAGAATAAAAAAACTTTTCTTATATCAATTTTTATTACATTTAATGGAAGAGGTTTATCCGGATATTTTTTTAATCAAAGAAAAAGGAGCTTATGGCGCATTTAAGCCACCTCAGAATATCTATATTATAGCAGGAAGCGATGGCTTAATTATAGATGCGGGATATGGGGATAAGAAAACTGTGAAATACGCTGTAAGACAAATTCGCGCCTTGGAAAATGAATTTAGAGGAGAAAAGAGAGATTTTAGTCTTAATCGTCTTCTCATAACTCACGCCCATCCAGATCACTTTTCTGGCGCAGTGAAGTTGAGAGAAGCCTTAGGAATAAAGATAATTCTTTCAAATTTAACGGCAGCGAGGCTCGAAAGTCGAAAGATTTTTTTCGAGAAATTCGCCGCGACCAGGGAACAATTAATGAGAAGTAAGAGAACACTAATAGGGCGAATAAAGGATTTCCTTAGGGAAAGGATAGGTCATTTCATGTTCGCTAGGGCGTTTGGATTAACTTTAATCAATAATCCCGACCTAACTATTCCAGAAAATTGCGAAATTTCCATTAATGGAGAGAATTGGAGAATATTTCCCTCTCCCGGCCACGCTTCCGACCATATTTCGCTTTATAACGAGAAAAAGGGAGTATTATTCTCGGGCGATAATGTTTTAAGGACAATAACAACTTGGTTAGGTCCACCCGATTCAGACTTGGAAGATTATATCAAGTCAATCGAAGAAATATCTAATCTAAAAAACATCCAATTAATTCTAGGAGCCCACGGGAGCCCAATTACAAATCCAACCGAGAGACTTGCTGAAATTTTGGAACATAGAAAAGAAAGGCTTAAACAGATCGAAAATTTAATAGTTGATAGCAGCGAAAACGGGATAACGCCGTCTGAAATCGTAGAACATTTATATCCCGGAGAAGGAATGTGGAAGCATTCCATCGCAAGAGGCTATGTGGTGCTTACTCTTGAATATCTAGAAAAACTCGAGAAAATAAGTAGAAAGCTCGAAAAAAAGGGTATTATTAGGTTTTACCCAACATACTCGAAATAATCGCCAATTAGTTTTTCGCTAAAGATATTATTTCTTTAATTTTGTCTTTATCTTGAAATTTTGAATAATCTGTAAAATATTCTTTCAAAATTGAGTATTCTTGGGGTTCGAATTTATCTTCCAACCAATTTAATTTAGACTTGAAAGGTATTAACGAATACAGATTATACCCCAATTCTTTTGCTTTATCGGTCGCTCCTTGCTCTCTATCTAGAAGTACCACGAAATCTTTACAATTAATATTTACCTTTCTCTTTTTTGCTTCGTAATTTAATTGTTCGAGAGCTAAAATTTTGCTCGTAAATCTCGTTACCAAATCGTCAATTATTACAATTTTATCGTTCTCATTAATATCCCCTTCTACTAACTTATGATCGCCGTATTTTCCTATGAATTTTTCAAGTTCTTCGATAGTTTGTACATTCTCTAATTTCCGTGTGTATAGAGAAGGGATTCCCGAAAAGGCTGTAATTGAAGTAGCGATATATATACCAGTCATGGCAATTCCTAAGATTTTATCGACGCTCCCAATTTCGTTTTTTATTAATTTACCCAAGCTAGTTCCAATAAGTTCTAATAGATGTTGTGCGTTAGGTTTGCTCGTAATTTCGCGCAATGATATGTACACGGGGCTCCACAAGCCACTATGCAGCGTCCAACCTTCCTTTTTATCGCGATACCACGTTTTAATTGCGCGAATTTGGTATAATTGGTCGAGGATTTGCCTACCAAGTTGTTGCTTTTCTTCTTGCCAATTCATAATTTTGTTTTAAGCATTAACTTCTTCTTGAAGTTTTAAAAGTTTTTTCCTTTCTGATGCGTACTGTTCGTCCGTTACTTTATCTGCAAGCCAGTCTTTTTCGAGTTGTTTCATTTTCTTACGCATCTCTTCTAACTTTTTCCTCTTTGCAGCCTTAGCAAAGTTATTTAACGACTTTTCAGCTAATTGCTTTACTTTAGAGTTTTTATCATTTGTTAATTTTTCAAGATATGGTTTGACTGGTTTTGCCATATCAGTTTTTTTCCGAGTTATTTCTTCTATTCGTTCTAATAACGCTATTTTTTTCTCAGTTTCGTTAGTTTCAAGACCTTGGGCCATTAATGGAATTGCGACATCCTTAATTACTTCGTCTAGATATTTATTTACTTCGTTTTGTACGGCTTTTGAACCATAATTTTTTAGCTTTTCGTTTCGAATGTATTCAATAAAAATTAGCGGGAGTTCTGGCGGCCATTCCATCATCTTCTCTTTATCAATTAATTGAATAATGCCACCATCCTTCTTATTAAAAATTCTCATTTTATAACCAATCTCCCGTTGTTAATTTTTCAGGTAGATATTTTTCAGTGAGAAATTCAAAACCATGAGAAGATAGTGCTTGGATTTCGGCCTTTACTTTAGATTTGAGCATAAGTTGTAGATCTTTCACCCATTCTTTATTGCTTCTTACAAAATCTTCCTTTAGCATCTCTTGCGTTCTTTTTATATCTTGTTTATTGAGGGTAAGCCTACAGTTTTCTGGTATCTTATATTTATCTAAATCCCGACTTAATACACCTAATAGCTTCATATCTGGTGTAGCTAAGAAAGGAGATTCATAACTTAAACGCTTACTTCCACGTAAATATACGCTATAAATATAATGACCATATGGATCTGAATCAACTAAACAAAATACAGGCAGGTTTAATTCTCTATTCATCTGTTTTAAAAACATGCGGGTTGCGATGTCTGCTGCGCCTTTACCAGTAACTATAATACAAGGATATTTCCGCCAAAATCTATCCTCTGCAAGTCTAATCATTGCTGCATCTTTTTCTACAACTAAGATAAATTCTGCATCAGACTCAAGAATTTCAATGTTATCAAGCATTGGAGAAATGGTCCAACCTCCGCTGCCCAAACCTTCTAAATCTATAATATCTGTTTTGTCTCTAATCCTTAAGCGCCCAATACAAGATCCCTTCGCTGAAGCTACGATGTGAGTAGCGTTTCTTGTAGTTTTAAGAACAGTGGCAGCGTCCTCGATTCCTTTATCGCTATTAGATTGATCCTCAAAAAGTTTTACATCGGTATAATATACTTCACGTTTAGTTGCGTGCATATCTTTTTGCAGTAATTGATGGATAATTTCTAAAATACGAATTAATCTCGTTAAATCAGAAACGGAAGTTAAACTGTGAAATTGCTTTGCCGAGATTTGTTTTCCCAATAATAATAAATCGTTTTCCTCGTCCCAAATTATGTTCTTGCTGCTTCGAGATGGAATTTCTAAAACGGGGCGCCCACTAATTTGTATTTGTTCTATTAAATCGTTTACAATACCGTATAAATTATTTAACGCGTCTTTTCTATTCAAATTATCAATTTTAACTACATCTTCCGGGAGATTAATGGATTTTTCATCTTGTAAATCGTTTAGTGTCTTTTGTAAAAGATCCTTTGCAGCTTTTAAATCAAGTGTTTTTTTTGTTTGTTTTGACATTTTTCATCGCAATTTATTTATGCTTTAAGTTTCCAAAATCTTTTACCGCCTTGTATATCAACTAGCACTTTATCTTCATTTTCAAGTTGCCGCAGATGTTTTTGTAAAAGTCGCGCGTCCATCATATCGCGTATCTTTAGTTTCAAGACTAAATGCTTTATTGATTGCCACTCATCCGTCAACACAGAATAAATTGACTTGGGGCTTAGCACTGGAAGTGCCGCCTGTACAGTTTTTGTAGGTGCCTTAGCTGGAGCTGGTTTTTTATGGGGTGTGGGTTTCGCAGCTGGTTTGGCGGGTTTAGGTGTAGGTTTAAAAGGTTTTGGCGCTGGTTTAACTAATTTAGGTGATGGTTTTACTGCTGGCTGAATTTCTTCAGGTGTTGGTGTAGAAATTTTAGGTGCTTCTGCTGTTGCTTCGACAATAGGTACTTCTGGAACCACCTCCTCTTTCTTAACGGGAACTTTTTTCTCAATTTCTTCTTTCTTTGGTACTTTTTCGGGTTTTTTACCTATTGCTTCTCGTAAAGAAGAGATTAAATCTGCCTTTCTAAGCTTACTTCTATATTGTTCTTGGTTTTTCGCAATTTCGTAAAGAGAATTAGCAAAAAAGGGAATGTATTTGACAATAAGACTAGATCTCTGCTTACTTTTTTGCAGTTGGACTCTTCGATTAATATAAGTTTTTAACTTACGACCTATTGCTTCTAACGCCAGTTTAATTTCGTTCATTAAATTTTCGTCTGTTGCCAGCGCGTTTTTAGATTGCGAGCTGAACATTAAATGTACAAATGGTCCTGAAACATTAACAATTACTCTCAACGGACCCTTGGGTAATCCATTATCGAAGGTCTCAACTTTATAATTTTTCCAATTAACAGATTGAACAGCTTGTGTAATTGCACACGCGGCGTTGTCTCGTAATTTTGGAGTGCGATTGACATACCTGTGAAGAACATCACTAGACTTTTTTGGCGTGTCTAAGCTTCCTCCGTAAGCTAGAGCCGCTTCGACTACAAATGCGAGACCTTTACCACTAGTGGGATTTCTAGTTTCTGCGGAAATAAAATCGTCGTCTCTTGAAAATTTAGTCAGAAAATCGGAAATTATCGATTCATAGGCAACTTTATCTAAGGATTCTTCAACACTATTGATGGGAAGGTAATTGGATATGCTATTTTGGAAGGATTCTATTTCACCTGCTTCATTAAATCTCTCGAGAAGCTCGCGGTTTGAATTAAATATTTCTTCATTATCAACTGGTATTTCGGTTAGTTCTTCCTCAGTTAAATCGGGATTTTCATCTAAGTACTCAGTAATTTTCTCATCTTTTATATTATATTCAATTGGGATAATATTTTCTTGAGGGATTCCAAAATCTTCGAGATTTGCTGAGAATTTTAAGCCATAATCCTTAATTAATACATTCTCCAAAACGCTGGGTCCAATTGGAATTGCCGTATCAGTTGGTGGAGACATATATTTTATTGATTTGAAGGCCAGAAACAAAGCATCAAACTGTTCTCTGGTAATTTCTATTGGTTTGGTCTTAGAAATTAAAACTTTTTTTATTAATTCTTCGTTGTGCTTTCGAACATCGGGAGATTTAATTTCTATTATTCCCTCTTTTATGTCTTTGAAGATTTTTTCTAACTTCTTCTTTAAATCGTCTTTTTCTTTTTCAATCTTTTTTATATCGTTTTTATATTGATTAATCACTTTTTGAATTTCTTTTTCTTCCTTCGATGTCATATCTTTTTTTGCGAACTTGTTCTTATTGGATTTAATCTTTTTCTTAATTGCTTCTTTCTTTTTATTTTTTTGATTAAATTGTTCGATAATATCCCAATAAGAAGTTTTTAAGTCATTACTCTCGACTTGGTATGATATTAATTGATCCCTCGGTTTTGTGGATTTACCCCACACTCTTTTTTCGTACCGCATTAAATTAAGTAGATCTGTGATTTTTTTGATTTTATTTAAGAAGAAATTATCTACGATTAATAGATTTAAATCGTCCTGCAATTGGCGTTCAGCCTTATTGACGATCTCTTTTGCAATTTTTGAACTCATTCTCACAAAATTGTCTTGTAAGAAAGCCGGGATCGTAAGATGCTCAGACCTTGTTAAATAATCTTGAAAGTCCCCAATGTTTGCAGATGAGGGATGAGGTAAGGCGTATATGGGTTCGTTCGGAAAACGATTTACCCTTCTAATAATAATACTTTTTTCATTTGGAACTTGATAAATTATAGTAACATGTGGATTCATCAACGCTGTTTTCTTAATATATTCGTCCACATATCCTTTAATGTATTTTATATTTAGATAACTTAGTTTAATGTAAGTTCCGTGTAGGAAGTCTAGTTCAACTTCAGTAGGTGAAATAACATATTTCTTTTCATTCTTGGAAGTAGTGAAAAATTCAGTAGCGGTTGCATAAATATCGTTTTGAGTTTTTGAAACTGAAATTATGGGTTCCCCCGTAGTATTTTGAGCGTCGCTAAACGCACTAGGAGAGCCAAATCCTTGACTTCCTCTCGTTTGTTTTAATTTCACGCTTTTACTAGACGCTAAGTATATGCCAAATTTTCTTAAATCAGGACGGTTCATTCCAGTTCCGTTGTCAAAGACTTCAAAAGTATATCTCATTACATTTTTTTTACCTATTTCATCTGATAGAACTGAGGGCGCTTCAGATTCCTTGAGTTTTATAATAATTAATGGTTCGTCATCTACAATTTTCTTGACATCTTCGTTGATTAGCTTTTCCATATCAAGCCTTATCTTTTTAACGATTTTCTCTCGTTTCTCTCTATCTCTCTTTTCCTTTGAGCTTAAGGAGGTTGTGTCTATTTCTTCTTCAATTAATTCGGGTTCGGTCTCTTCAATTGTTTCAAGCGTATCAACTCCCATTACTTCGTGCATTAAAGTTTTTTTTGCTTCTCCGTTTAATTGTTGAGAAATTTCCCCTTCTTCTTCGGCTTCTTCGACAGTAGATAGATTTGCAAGAATATTTTCGAGAGCACTCTCTTTATCCATAGTAAAAGCAGTTTTCGAGCTAGTTTTTACTTGGTCCCACTGGAACGATTCAATCGCATCTAGAGCGTTATCCATAAATTCTGCTGCATATTGTACATGTTTCCAGTGACCGAACTCAAATCCAACTAACTGAGTCCGTTTTCGCATAAACTCGGCGATAGTGCCTTCTCTAATTTTCCCCTTCTCGGTATCGGCTTTTTTCTTTCGTGGAGTAGGCTTTTTCTTACTGGTTTTTGGTTTAGGTTTGGTAGTACCAGTCTTTTTTGAAGTATTTTTTGCCTTTGCAGTACCGGTTTGTGCTTTTTTTGAGCTAATTTTTACTCTCCTAAGGAATATAATACATTATTTTAATACAATATTGTGTAATACTTATGTTAACGCCTTAATACTTTCACTACGCTTAATATTTCACATTTATCTATATATTTACCTACTTACCCGTTTTTATAAATTCTTTCTATACTTTCAAGAATAATCTGAAAAACTACTCCTATTTAAATCTTTTTTTTTACGGATTTCGAAACGCAAAAAATCGAATCTTATGGACTTAAACAAGAGTTAGTAAGGACTAAAATTTAAAATTAGGGAGAAAAATGAATTATTGGTTTTTAACTCGATAGTTTTCGATGGCTGCATCTATAATTTTTGACGCCACATATCTTTTCGTGTTTAAATCAACATGCGTAACATTTTTCTCTTTATCGATTATATAAACTTCGTTGGTTTTTGTCCCGAATCCTCGTTCTTCCAAGCCAACATCGTTAGCAACTATTAAATCTACATCAGATTTTAGTAAGCGTTGGTACGCACGTTCAATAAGTTCGTCTTTTGATACTTTAGTTTCGGCTTTAAACGCAACAACAAAGACATTATTATTAGTCTCTCTCGCGATATCAATTATTTTTGGAGTTAATTTTAAGCCAAGATTTAATTCTTGATTGGCATCTGACGAAATTTTTCCACCTAAGCATTCTTTTGGGGTATAATCGCTGATTGCGGCCGCAGAGATAAAGAAGTCGTAGTCGTTTTTAGATAATTCCTCCTTCACTTTATCCAAGAAATCTTGGGTTGAGCATGCATTGATTGTTTCGACATAGGCGGGTACTTTCGCCGTACCTTTTCCATATAACAATAAAACTTCACCGCCCCGTACTTTTACTTCCTTTGCTAATTCAACTCCCATTAACCCGGAAGAATCGTTTGAGATGTATCTAATTTCGTCAATATACTCTCTTGTGGGACCACCAGTTATTAAAAACTTCTTCCCTTTAAGATCTTTTTCAGTCACTAAAAGATCGATTACTCTTTGGATAATATCGTCTACTCTAGCGATTTTAGCCTTTCCTTCGGATATTCTAGGACCCAAAATGTCAACTCCTAGTCTTTTAAGTTTGACTATGTTTTTCTCAAGAATGGGATGTTGAAACATGCTCTCGTGCATTGCAGGGACTATAACGATTGGAATCTGAGTGCCAAAACCGGTTGAAACAACGGTAGTAACGGCGGTATCGTCGATCCCTGACGCGATTTTTGAAATCGTGTTTGAAGTTGCTGGACAGACTAGAATGAGATCTGCTTTTCCCAAACTCTTTGGTCGCTCTCCAGCTAGATAAACATGCTCGATATTACCAGTTAAATAAGTAATAGCTGGATTTCCAGTGGCCCAATGCATTAAATCCGGTCCAATGAGTTGCGTGGCCGCTTTTGTCATAACGCAAACTACTTCTGCTCCAAGCCGCATCAATTCTCTGGAGATTATAGGGGCTTGTATTACCGCTACGCTTCCAGTTACGCATAAACAAATTGTTTTTCCCCTTAAAATGGTTCCTTTGGTTTCTAGAATATCTTTAGAAGGGTGGTCTTTATTCATTTTAATCAAACTCTTGAGAGAAATATACTTCTTTTCATGCTAAAAGTAATAAATATATAATTAAAACTTTTCTTCTCGACAATTTAATGAGAAGAGAAGAAAAATGCTGAAGAGCGTAGGAAAAATTAGATCGTTTTTAACCTTTTAATTGTTCGATTACTCCTACAATTTCGCCCATTTTTTTGGCGAGAAAATCTTTCTTCTGTAAATATTGTTCTTGGGTTATTGCATCCTTAGAGAAATTATCATCTAGCGTAGCAACCATCTTTTTTAGCGATCCAAGCTGTTGTTCAAGTTTGTTAATTTGTGCTAGAGTTTGTTCGTCAATTTCTTTTTTTGGTACCGCTTGAGTCACCGGTTGTGGCTTAGGTGCGGGAGTGACAGGTTTAGCAGGTGTGGTCATTGGTATAGATGGGGCTTCTTCGACTTTCGAGCCCACTCCTGAGATTAATCCTTGAAACCATGGAGAATCTGGTTCCCAAGGCTCGTCGGCAATTATTCTGTCGTCAGCAAAAACATAAGTCCTATATTCGTTAGGATTGTAATTATTCGAATTGTCTTCGACTTGAATAACAGTTTCTTCGACATCTCCAGAGCCGGTTATAGATTGCGAATTGTGTTTTAATACTTTCAAATTCGGTGAAAGTTCCACGCGTAAATTGAACCAATCTATCTTAATAGCAAATTTATTTCCCATCAACCTTCACGTAATTAGTTTAAAATTATAAACATTATTAATGTCGGAACATATTAATATTTTCTAGATTTAAAAATAAAATTAGAGGAGTCTAGATTGAAGATTGGAATCACGCTTAATCAAATTACATGGGAAGTAAAACAGATCATTAAAGGTCTCGCGGAAAAGAAGATCGAGTACGAAATATTTAATAATCAAAAATTTTACTTGAAACTCTCCAAAAAGAAGGAGTTAGGAAGCGATATCGATGTCATTTTAGAAAGATCTTTGAGTTTTACGAGAGGACTTTATAGCGCAGCCATTCTTGAACAACAAGGTTATAGCGTCGTTAATAACTTTGAATGTCTGCAAATTAGCGGTAATAAATTGCTTACTTCACTAAAATTGATCGAGAACGATATTCCAACACCAGAGACATATACAACTTTTAAATTGGAGCCCACCGCGGAAGTATTAGGTGAAAAATTGGGGTACCCTGCAGTAATTAAACCAATCATTGGTTCGTGGGGTCGCATGGTAGCAAAAATTGACGATATTAATAGCACTAAAGCGTTAATTGAGGCGAGAGAGGTAATGGGAAGCACGCAACAGAAAGTTTTTTATCTTCAAAAGTATTTACCTCGAGAAGGGGATATCAAAACAGAGCCGAGAAACATTCGAATTTTTGTAGTTGGCG
>SMTZ1_10001239_pt1 | contig 37314 bp, 34 predicted proteins | sample DeeMarSWOR136_30_FD_25667 | JGI IMG/M metagenome (IMG submission 25667)
GGCGGCCTCAGCGATCTCGTTGCCGTTGGCGCTGGGCCCGCTTCCGTAAAGGAGGAGGACCTTCATGATTTATCCGTAACACAACATGGGGGGGTTAAATAAATCTACTCTCTTTCTGCCAGTTTCCGAAGAAGTGCGGTAAAATCATCCTCAACGGTAGTTGAACCTACCGTGTGGGGATTCCAGTGTCATGCAGTTACCTTCAGGTGAACGCTCGCAGCGCCCCACGACTTGAAAGCCGATCCCGAAGCCCTGGGCGACACCGATGACCTCGTCCGCGGATTTGGGGTCGACGATGATCTCGAAGCCCACGCCCATGTTGAAGTCCTCGTACATCTCCCTCCAGTCGACGCCGGCCTCCCTCTGGATGAGATGGAACACGGGGTCGGGGTCCGGTAGCTGGTCCTTGACGTAGCGGATGCCCCGACCGAGCCTTATGCACTTGGTCTGGCCGCCGCCCGTGTTGTGAACCATGCCGTGCACCCCGTCGCCCACAGCCTCAAGGACGGTCCTGGCTATGGGGGCGTAGATCCGAGTGGGGGAGGTGAGGGCCTCGGCCACGGTCATGCCCAGCCCGTCTGGCTCCTCGTCGAAGCCGAAGCGGCCCGCGAACCTCCCCCTGCCCGGGTGGGCGAGCTCCGGGTACTCATCTAGGTAGTCCTTCTTCAGCAGGCTGTTCCTAGCAAGGGTAAGGCCGTTGCACATGATGCCGCTATTCTCGTAGTCCTCGTACCTGAGGGGGCCCCCGCTCCTGAGGCCTATGATGGCGTCCCCCGGTGCGACCCTCTCACCGGTGACGGCCTTGGACAGCTCGACCCTCCCGAAGAGGGCGCCGCAGACGTCGAGGGTCCTCATCTGGTCCGGGAGGTCGGCTGTCTCCCCGCCACCGAAGAGTATCTTCATGCCGTTCTCCTCAAGCGTCCTGAAGCAGCCGGCGAAGCCCTCGGAGAGTGCCCGGAGCATCTCCACACGGTCGATGAGGACGGTGTTGAAAGCGACGTAGTCTATGAAGACGACGGGCTCGGCGGCGACGCAGAGGAGGTCGTTGAGGTTCATGGCCAGGGCGTCCTGAGCGAGGCCCGTGAACCAGGAGGGGTCGCCGGTCTCCCTCCAGGCGAGGTAGCTGACGATGGGCTTGCTGCCTGCGGAGTCGGTGTGGGAGACCAGGCCCATCCCCGGGTGGGAGGGGTCGGGGGAGATGACGCAGAAGGCCCCGGGGTGGAGGTCATCCAGGGCGCCCTTGAAGGCCTCCACGCCTTCCTTCCTCACGTCGACGCCCAGCTGCTTGTATCTCGACAAGGCGGCTCAGTGCCGAATGGGAGGATCAGGTATCTTAATCTTGCGCCGCCGCGGTGGCTCCCCGGAACCCTCAGAGGGACCAGTACTCGCCCAGCCTCGACACCACGGCCTCGACGACCGACTCCGTCTCCTCGATCACCCAGGCGGATTCTACTGGGGCTGGGCGGGGGTCCGCGGGCCTGTAGTCGAAGCCGGTGAGGCCTGAGAGGATGGAGAGCCACCCCTCCGCAACGGTCGAGGGATTGTAGCCGCTGCAGCAGAGGTCGACGACGCCGCATCCGCATTCCCCGGCGGCCCCGGCGACGGACTCTCCGATTGATCTGAGGCCCTGGAAGCTGAGGTCTAGTTCGCCGAGGCCGTCCATGAAGTGGGGGTCTGAGCCCCCGTTCCTGATGATCGCCTGGGGCCTGAACTCCCGGGCGAGGGGCCTGAAGACCCGCTCCAGGGCCGTGCGCATGCACTCGTCTCCTGCGCCCACCGGCAGAGGGACGTTGACCGTGTAGCCATCCCCGGGGCCCTCGCCCACCTGCTCTATGAAGCCCGTGCCGGGGTAGAGCGTCCTCGGGTCCTGGTGGACGGAGATGAAGAGGACCCTGGGCTCCTCGTAGAAGACATCCATCGTCCCGTTGCCGGCATGGACGTCGGAGTCGAGAATCAGCACCCGCTCCAGGCCGTGGCGCTCCAGCAGGGACCGGGCGCATACGGCGACGTCGTTGAAGATGCAGAACCCCCCGCCGTAGTCCCTACCAGCATGATGTTGACCCCCTCCAACCCCCTCCGCGAAGCGCACTTCACGCTTCGCAACGAGCTCCGCCGCCCTCAGGGAACCGCCGACGATGAGGCGGCAAGCCCCCGCTATCGCCGGGCTCAGTGGCGTGTCCGGTGTGAGAGGCATGAATAACTCCGCTCTGTGTTCGACCTCCTGTAGGTAGCCCTCGGAGTGGGCGAGCAGGAGATCCTCGTCTGTCACCTTAACGGGCACCGAGATATCGACGTCCGGGTGGGCTGCTAACCCCTCTTTTCGGACGAGGTTCATGAACCTGGGGAAGCGGCTGCCCCTGAAGGGGTGGCCCCTGCCGAGGTCGTAGGCCGAAAGGCCTTCGTGGTATACGATCGCGAGCCTGTCCACGGTGATCACCTGGGTCCCGGTGGTTTATATCGCCTCCTCAGACAGGTAGAGAAAGGGTCTCCTTGACGGCCTCGAAGACCATGCAGGTGAGGGTCTTCTCGATGCCCCGGACGGTCCTGAGCTTGTCGACGACGAAGCTCCCGACTGAGGCGACGTCCCTCTCCTTCACCTTGATGAGGAGGTCCCAGTCGCCCGTGATGATGTGGACCTCCTGGACCTCGGGGAAGCGGGCCACCTCCTGGGCTATCTCCCTCTGGCTGAGGGGCTCCAGCAGGCCGGGGGTCCTGTAGGTTATGGAGGCGAAGATGAAGGCCGTGGTGGGCCTTCCCAGCTTGCCGGCGTCGAGTACGGGAGCGTAGCCTCTGATGACGCTCAGGTCCTCGAGCCTTTTGATCCTGGAGTAGACGGTGGTTACGGGGCTTCCGATCCTGTCGGCCATCTCCTTCGCGGGGGTCTTCGCGTCCGACTGGAGTAGCCTGATTATCTCCAGGTCCATCTCGTCGAGCGACATCCTGCTCACCTGTAAAAAATACGGAATAGAAGCCTTGGATATAAAATTTTTCGTATTTTTTGCATGTCATTATGAATAAATTTTATATTCCTGTCCTGTGCCCTCATGTATCTCATCGGAGGTCACCGGTATGGACAGGCAGGAGGTCCAGAGGCTCCTCGGGGAGCGGTACAGGAGGATCAGGGAGCCGGGCATGCGCTCGGTGCTGAGGGTACAGGACGAGGTGTTATCGGCGCTGAGGGACTTCCTGAGGAATGAGGGCTTCCTCGAGATACTGGCCCCCATCATAGGGCCCGTGACCGACCCGGGCATCAGGGGCGCCAGGCAGGCCACAGTCGACTTCTACGGCCACCCCTTCAAGATCATGAGCAGCATGATCCTCTACAAGCAGATGGCGGTCTCCAGCCTGGGGAGGGTCTTCGCCCTCTCCCCCAACGTCCGGCTAGAGCCCTCGGAATCCCTCTCCACGGGCCGCCACCTCTCCGAGTTCAGGCAGCTCGACCTGGAGGTCGCGGGCGCCTCCTACGAGGAAGTGATGGGGGTCGGGGAGCGCATGGTCAGCCGGGTGATAGACAGAGTCAGCAGGGTCTGTTCTAAGGAACTCTCCTTGCTAGGAAGGGAGCTCAGGGCCCCCTCAACGCCCTTCGAGAGGGTGAGCCACGGCGAGGCAGTGGAGATACTCAGGTCCGAGGGTTTCGACCTGGACCCAAGCCAGGAGATACCCTGGGAGGCCGAGGAGAGGCTCTCCAGAATGCACGGGGAGCCCCTCTGGATCTACGACTACCCGATGACCGCCAGGGGTTTCTACGACCTCGAGGACCCTGAGAGGCCGGGCGTCCTGAGGGACTTCGACCTCATCTACCCCGAGGGCTTCGGCGAGGCGATCTCGGGCGGGGAGAGGGAGTACAGGTACGAAAGGGTCATGGCCAGGATCAGGGCCAACGGTGAATCCCCTGAGGCCTACGGCTGGTATCTGGACATGCTCCGGGAGGGCATAGGGCCCTCCGCGGGCTTCGGCATAGGGATCGAGAGGCTCACGAGGTATGTCTGTGGCCTGGAGAACATCTGGGAGGCCGTGCCCTTCCCGAAGGTGCCTGGCGTGGTCTCACCCTGAGGCATCGAGGCGCCCTGCGGTTGACTCCTCACCCTCCGAGATGATTCGCATCAGAGACTCCTCGTCGATCTCGTAGATCTCGACGCCATTCACTTCTCCCCTCCTCACGAGGAGGCCTGGGAGGCCCTTGCTCACAATCCTGAGCACCGGAAGGGCCCTATTGCCCGCGTTTATCCAGAGGGTCACGTTGTTGGCGTGGAACCATCGGGCGAACTCCACGGGGTCGGTGATGCCATAGTAGTGGGGGGCGTAGTGGTTGCCGAGGACGCTAGAAGCATCGATACCCCAGTGGGAGACGAGCCTGTAGTTCATCGTCGGGTAGTCGCAGACGACGGTCCCACCTCTGTAGTAGGCCATCGCCACGTCGACGGCCACGAAGGCGGACGCGGGGTCCACCTGGAACGTGTCGTAGGCCGGAATGAAGTAGGCGTAGGAGATGATTATCAGGGCAACCGTCACCTTCTCCAGGTGGAGCGCCTTCAAGCGCCCCCCGAGCAGGCGGAGCTGGGCCTTCAGCAGAAACGTGACGAGGAGGACGGAGCCCAGGGCGAAGATGGGTATCGACATACGCAGCATGAGGAGGAGGTTAGAGATCTGCCCAGGGTAGTAGGTGACGAAGAGGGGGGCGAAGACGATCAGGACGATGGAGAAGAAGAGGAGTACGTGGCTCCTTATTCTGCCCCTCAGCTGGCGGGCGAGTACGTACAGGAAGAAGATCCCGGCTGCGATAAGAGCGAGCCCCGTTGGCTTCCCCACCCACGCTGTAAGCTTTGCTGAGACGTACCTGAGCATCAGGTCTTGAATCGGGAGCCCATATCCCTCGGGGGTCCAGCCTCCGAAGACGTTGTAGAGGCTCCAGTAGAGGGGGTAGACCGGGTTCGAGGTCCACACCCTGAAGAGGAGGCAGAAGGCCAAGGTCACAACGGTCCAGCTGATGATGAAGGGGAGTACCTTCTCTGAGAAGCGGTGGACGAGGACGACGCATGAGACGAAGATGATGGAGACCAGCCAGAACTCTATCCGTGACTGGCAGGCGACGGCGAGGAAGACGCCTGAGACCCAGGGATGGGTCCTGAAGGTCTGGACCGAGACGAGTGCGAGCATGAGGGCGATGGTCTCCTGCATCGCTATGACGTCGAAGACCGCAGCGACCGGGTAGAGGGCGAGCATGAGGCCTGCGTAGAGACCAACCCTCCAGGAGAAGTTGTCCCTGCCGATGAGATAGACTAGGTAGGCGTTCACCCCTCCCAGCATCATGTTCAGGGCCCTGAGAGGGAGGATGGAGGAGGTGGACAGGAAGCCGAGGACGGAGGCCTGGACGAGGTGGGGGACAACTCCCCAGTAGTACTCGCAGCCGTTGAGGTCCCACATCCTACCTCGCGGTAGGCCCACCTTCAGAGTCCAGAAGCTTATCTGCCAGTGGTGGAATGAGTCGGAGTTCCAATCGAGAGGGAGAGCCACCCAGACAATCAGGCGGGCCGCTGTGGCTATCGACCAGAAAAACAGGAAGGTGTACCTCCTGTTCGTGAGTATGGGGACGAGACGCAACTCGTGGCCCATGTCTAATCGTTAGAATTTTTTTACAGAAAATGTTTTTGGTTGGTTGCGTCGTGTATTTGCGGGAGAGACTGGGCCAATCTAACATTCACATATATCGATGCGGACGCAACTGTCACAATAATTTAGAGTTGACAGACTCCAGTATTTATTTAAAGTAAATAATAATGTTACTGATTCATCTTTTAGAAAGGGTTAAGAATAATGTGTAGCCAAAATAGTCAGGTGTTATTGTGGATAAAAAACTAGGTGTGGCTATAGTTGTCACCATGATTTTCGCAGCTTTGTACGCCGTACAGCCCTTCAAGACGCCTGCTCCGACGCCCTCGGAGGAGCCGCCGCTCCCCTATGAGCCTGGATATGGCACGATGATATTCGCCGAGTTCACGGGCATGACCGGGGAGGCCGACGAGAAAGATCACGAGGACTGGATTGAGATTGAATCGTTCAGTTACGCCATGGGCGAGCCAGGTGAGGCTACAGGCGCCGTCAGGAGGCGAGGGGACGTCGTCATCGAGGACATGGTACTGGTCAAAGGCGTTGACAAGGCGACGCCCAAGCTCATGGAGGCTGTCGCAAAGGGGACGGTCATCACCACGGTCGCCATAGAGGCGGGAAGAAAATACGAGGGGGATCTTCAGATATTCTACAGGTATGAGCTGGAGAACGTGATGGTAACCAGCTACCAGAGCACTGTTAGCACAACTGGAGTGCCGACGGACACCCTCACCCTGAACTTCGAGGAGATCACGGTCACCTACACAGAGTACGACGACGCGGGCAAGTCGAAGGGCAACGTCGAGTGGTCGTACAAGATCGAGCTGGGAGAATAACACCACCCTTTTCTTTCTAGATCGAAAAAGAAGATTACGAACTCAATTGGGCTAGGAAGGACAGTTGTTCCTATGGCCCATGATGTGATATACAGCGGCCTTTCCTGAGGGGATTATGGATAAAAAATGATTGGGATGAAGTCAGAGGAATTTCTTCAGTCCCAGGTCCGTCTTCTCGGCCTCCCTGCACTCGTCGAGGGTCTCCACAGCCCTCCTGATGTGGGGGATGGTGATGGAGCCGCCTACGACGAGGGCGACGTTGAGGGCCTCCAGGAGCTCCTCGTCAGTGACGCCGAGTTGGACGCACCTGATCATGTGGTAGGCGACGCAGTCGTCGCACTTCAGCACCATGGAGGTGGCCAGCCCCAGGAGCTCCTTCGTCTTCTCGTCCAGAGCCCCGGGCTCGTAGGCCCTCCCGTCCAGGGCCCAGAAGCGTTTCAGGCCTAGGTTGCCGCTGTTCACTATGCGCTCGTTCATCCTCTCCCTGTACTCGTTGAAGACCTTCAGGTCGACCATGCTGAATCCGTAGAAGAGTCGTCCCCCAAGATAAAATGTCCTCGAGTCGGCGGGGGCTGGGGAGAAGGTTTTATGGCGGCTCGCCCCTCTACGGGGTTGATATGAAGGCGATTGGCGAGGGCGACGACGTCCTCCTCTACCTGGACGAGAAGAGGACCTACATGGTGCGGGTCGAGGCCGGGAGGCAGTTCCACACCCACAAGGGCTTCATAGAGCTGGGAGAGCTCATCGGTCAGCCCTACGGCGCCCGGGTGGTGAGCAGCCTGGGCGTCACCTTCAGCGCCCTGAGGCCCCTCGTCAGGGACAGGATACTCAAGACCGACAGGAGGACCCAGGTCCTCTACCCCAAGGACATAGGCTACATCCTGCTGCAGCTCGACCTGGGCTCCGGGAGCAGGGTCGTCGAGGCCGGGACCGGGAGCGGCGCCCTCACCATGGCCATGGCCAACGCCGTACGGCCCGACGGGAGGGTCTACACCTACGAGATCAACCCCCGGTTCCAGGGGGTGGCCACAGGCAACATCGAGAGGGCTGGCCTCGCTGGCTACGTCGAGATGGTGGAGGGCGACGTCACGGAGGGGATCCGGGAGGCGGACGTGGACGCCGTAGTCCTCGACATGGCTACTCCCTGGCTCGTCGTCCCCCACGCCTGCGAGGCGCTGGCGGGCGGGGGAGTCTTCGCCTCCTTCAGCCCCACGATTGAGCAGGTGATGAAGACCGTCCAAGCCCTCAGGGAGCACCCGTTCATCGAGGTGGAGACGGTGGAGCTCATCCTGAGGAAGATCACCGTCGCGGAGAACAGGACCCGCCCCCAGACCCTGATGCTGGGCCACTCAGGCTACCTCACGACGGCCCGCAAGGTCATATGAGATCGAGCCGACCTCCAGGCCATGATACAGGGATAACTCTAAATTAGCTCGGGGCCACCTGTTAGCTGATTCGAGATGTTGGACTCAAAGTCTCTGGACATAATGAAGAGGATGATGGAGGCCTTCGGGCCCTCGGGCTTCGAGAGGGAGGTGAACGCCCTCTGCAAGGAGTACATGGAGCCCTACTCTGAGAGGCCCCGGGTGCTCCTGGCGGGCCACACGGACGAGGTGGGATTCATCATATCCTCCGTCAGCAAGGAGGGCTTCCTCACCTTCAACCAGCTGGGGGGCTGGTGGGACCAGGTGCTCCTCGGCCAGAGGGTGGTCGTTAGGACGGGGAAGGGGGACGTCCACGGCATCATAGCCGCGAAGCCCCCCCACATCCTCCCCCAGGAGGAGAGGAACAAGGTCGTCAAGAAGAAGGACATGTTCATCGACATAGGCGCCACGAGCGAGGAGGAGGCCAGGGAGATGGGTGTCAAGGTGGGAGACCCCACCGTCCCCTGGAGCCCCTTCAGCCTCATCCGCGACGGCAAGGTGGCGATGGCGAAGGCCTTCGACGACAGGATAGGCGCATTCGTCGCGATGGAGGCGATCCGCAGGCTCAAGGAGGGGAAGACGGCCCACCCCAACACCGTCTACGGCGCCGCCACCGTCCAGGAGGAGGTGGGCCTCAGGGGCGCCACGACGATAGCCCACGTCGTCGACCCGGATGTCGCCCTCGTCCTCGAGGTGGACATCTGCGGCGACATACCGGGCATCAAGCCCCACGAGGCGCTGACGAAGATGGGAGGGGGCCCGACGCTGCTCACCTACGACAGGAGCATGATCCCCAACCAGCCCCTTAAGGAGTTCGTCTGCGGCGTGGCAGAGGAGCTCGGCATCCCCCTCCAGCTCACCCAGATGGCGGGCGGGGGCACCGACGCAGGCAGGATCCACATCAGCAGGGCCGGCTGCCCCTCCGTCGTCATCGGCGTCCCCACGAGGCATATCCACAGCCACGTCGGCCTCCTAAGCCTCGAGGACACCGAGAACGCCATCCGCCTCATCTTGGAGCTCATCAAACGACTCGACGAGGAGACCGTGAAGGGCTTCACAGCCCTCTAACCTTTTTACGTCCACCCCCATTAAATACCGGAAAGCCTTGAGACCCCTCCTCAAGTGGGCCGGAGGAAAGAGGTCGCTCGTGAAGAGGATAGTGGGCCTTCTCCCCGAAGACTACGGGAGCAAGATGTACCATGAGCCCTTCTTCGGCGGCGGCGCCGTCTTCTTCTACCTAGAGCCCGCGGGGGGCTCTATAAACGACGTCAACCCCCGGCTCATGAACTTCTACAGGGTGGTGAGGGACAGGCCGGGGGAGCTCATCGAGGAGGCCTCCAAGTACAGGTACGATGAGGGGGAGTACTACGAGAGAAGGGAGAAGTTCAACTCTCCCGGCCTCTCTAAAGTGGAGGACGCCGCCCTCCTGCTCTACCTGAACAAGACGGCCTACAACGGCCTCTACAGAGTTAACTCTAGGGGGGAGTTCAACGTCCCCTTCGGGAGGTATGACGACCCCACCATCGTGCCCCGGAGGAGCATCGCCAAAGCGAGCAGGCTGCTGAAGGACGTGGAGATCCGCTCCGGCGACTTCAGCTACGTCCTGAGGCTGGCGGGTGAGGGGGACATCTGCTACCTGGATCCGCCCTACCACCCGGCGAGCAGGACCGCCAACTTCACCGACTACTCCGCGAACGGCTTCAAGCTGGAGGACCAGAGGCGACTCAGGGACCTCTGCCTGGAGCTGGACAGCGCCGGGACACTCTTCGTCCTCAGCAACTCGGACACGGAGGAGATCAGGGACCTGTACGAGGGCACGGGCTTCGAGATGGTGTCCCTGAGGACTAGGAGGATGATAAGCAGGAGGGTCTCCAGCAGGTCCTCGGGCCACGACCTCCTGATAACCAACGTCCCCTGAGCTCACCCGGCCTCGGCCTTGATGAACCTCGTCCAGTCTATCTTTATCATCGCCACGATCACGATGACAAGGAGCGCCACGGAGGCTATCCCTCCTATGATGCCGCCAGCTGAGAAGAGCTCCATCACGATGTCGTAGCTGAACAGGCCCGCGTAGGCGACGATGGTGCACATGAGGGTCTTCCCGACGAACATGGCCGCCATAGCCTTCACCAGATCGTACCGGAGCATGCCCATGGGGACGAGGATGAGGTCGTCCGGCAGGGGCAGGAGGGCGAAGAGGAAGATGGCCGCCATCCCATACCTCTGGACCAGCAGCTTGGCGCTCTCCAGCCTGTCGCCGTACCTCTCGTCCAGAACCCTCCTGCCGCCCAGCCCAATGAGATAGGCGGAGAACTCGCCGATCGTGGAGCCCACGCCGCAGACCAGTCCGAGCAGGAGGGGGTTGAGCGTCGCCCCGAAGACGTAGATGGTTATCGTGAAGGGGACGGGGAAGAAGATGGTGAAGTTGCCGAAGATGGAGATGGCGAAGGCCCCCAGGTAGCCGTACTGGCTGACCAGGTTGCCCATCCACCCCCACCAGTCCAACATACGCCCCTCCTAGGGAAATCACCCAAAGAAAAGCGCAGGGAACTAATAACACTATTCAAGCCAGATGAGGGCTTAAGGCGTACGACCATTGGAAGAGCCTCGGCACGTCGATCCTATCCATTCCTAAATGACAGCTTCGAATAATGGAAAGATTGATGAAATTATCATTACAAAATTTTATTTTGTAATCACATTAATAGAGAAAAATTTAAAATAAATTAGCTTGAATATCAGCAAGTTTCCAGGGAGTGGATTTGTTGGGTCTGAACAGCTGTGAAGGCCTCCAGTAACCATCCACTTCAGGGAACCACAATGGGGGTAGTGGGTATTGCGGCGGAGTCGAGACATACTCTGGTCATTTCTCACACCCGCGACGGTAACCGCGTAAAAGCTCGGCGCACCCCCATTAGTACCGTAGCAAACCACGCATAGTTCAGGTGGAGAGTAGGAAAGCCCACCTCTCCGCATGAAGAAGTGCAGTTGTGCGAGTGTTTTGTGTGGGGTGAAAAAACAACTTAAAAGGTTGAAGCCAGTCCTTTATTCTGGTTGAGCCCCAGGGAAACGTGGCTCGCGCAGGAAAGGAAGGAAAGATATCGCGAAGCTTTCATCGATGACTCGATTGTTTCCCGGGACTCCCATTCAAGTCCATCAAGTTATATAAACACATTTCGTTGTCCGTAGGATAAATTAGACATCCGGGATCTTCTGCTGTCACTCATCAACCTCGTTAAAGGCAATACATAATTCGGAGTTCGACGCGGCTACAAAACATGGACGTGTCCGTCAGAGACGTTGAAGCCTCCTCCATCGACGACGTCTTCATGATCTGCTCATACAAGAACCTCGACGACCCCCTCCAGAAGAAGGGAATGGAGATCAAAAGGAGGTGGCTCCTCAAGATGCTGGACAGAGACGGCTCCTGCACCAAGATAGCCTACCTCGACGACAGGCCCGTGGCCCAGATCCTGTACTACCCAGAGAAGGCCGTACCCTACGTCCTCAGCCCCCGGGAGGGGGCCGTGGTCCTCCACTGCGTATACAACCCCTTCCCCGACGCCCAGGGCAGGGGGATCTCAACCCGCCTGCTCACGGAGTTTATCGAGGAATGTGAGAGAGGTCCCCGACTCCTGGGGGGCGAGAGATGCAGCTTCATCGTGGCTCGACCCTTCGAGACGGGCGAGGGCCTAGGCCTTGGTAAGTTCTACGGGAAGAACGGCTTCAGGGATGCGGAGGCGGAGTTCTACATGGAGATCTCTGGACGCTACGTTGAGGCCGAGCCCGCTGAGAGGATTCCTGTGCCCGAGGACGCTGGGAGGGCGGTCGTGTTCTATGAGCCTGTCTGCGAGTGGGGTTATCCCTTTGCCGTCAGAGCGAGTGATCTCATCCACGAGATAGCTCCAGGCTACCCAGTGAGCATGTACAACTCCTGGGAAAATCCCCTTGATTACTCAAAGAGGGGGAGGGAGTGGCTGGTTGTCAACGGCGAGGCCATCAGGAGCCTCTGGACCGATAGGGAGGCCTTCAAGAGGGAGATAGGACAGGTGATTGCGAAATAGACACCAACTCCCTAGAGAAGTTACACAATCTCTTTTAACCGAATTGAACTTGAGCCAGCACGACTACGCCAATTCAGTTAGTGGATTTTCTTTATTTTATCCGAAAAAAATGATGATTTTTGCATTTATCACGGTCGATATTGGCTATTTCGGAACGATCAATACTCTTATATTCGACACGGCGTGAGAGCTATAAGGCATTTCCAATAAATATTAACGGAAAGGTTCTCCGTGAAACCATTAATGATGCGTTGTGCCCTCCATCTGCGTTGCCCTCCATCTGCGTGCCCGGCCCACGCCCCTCTCAGGCCTGAATGGGGTCGACCCACTCCACAAGCATAGATGGGAGAAGCCAAGGCGTGACACATCGCATATAAGGGCATCTCCCGGCGAGATGGCCTCCGCCGTTCTTCCTGAAAGCTTCTGGAGGCCTTGAGATGATTGACGTTGTCGCCGACCAGATCATCATACTGGTCTCATCGACCCTCGTGCTCTGCTACCTCGGCTCCCTCTTCTACTCCAAGACCAAGGTCCCCGACATCATCTGGGTCTTGGGCTTCGGGATACTGCTCGGGCCGGTTCTGGGCTTCTTCGATAAGGAGCTCTTTCTCTCCATCTCGCCGATGATGAGTACCATAGCCCTCAGCATCATCCTCTTCGACGCGGGTATCAACGTCGACATCACCCTGCTGCTCAGGGCGATGCTGAAGTCCACGATCCTCTCTGTCTCGACGATCCTCTCCGTCATGGTCGCCTTCGGGTTCCTCCTCAGCTACGTGGCCCCGGGAAGCTTCAACTTCCTTCAGGGGATGCTCCTCGGAGCGATGACGGGGGGGACGAGCACTATAGCCGTCTTCGGCGTGCTCAGCGGTCTGGAGAGGCTGATACCCAATATCGAGGACACCAAGGTGCTGCTCATGATGGAGTCGGTGATCTCCGACCCGATATGCATCATAGCCTCCATAACAATCATACGGATGATCATGCTCCCCGGCGTCTCAGTCGTCGACAGCCTGAGGGACATCTTCACCATATTCGTCCTCGCCTCTCTCCTAGGGTTCGTAGTGGGCCTGATCTGGTCTGAGGTCCTTGACAGGATAAGGGGCAGGTCCCTGAACTACATGATGACAATCGCCATCCTCTTCCCCACCTACATCATCGCGGAGAGGACGATAGGAGAGGGGGGCGGACCCATGGCGGCCCTCACCTTCGGCCTCGTGATCGCCAACTACAGGTACATACTCAGGAGGATAGGCATCAACAGGAGCCTGAAGATAGACAAGAAGCGTCTGAGGGAGTTCCACGAGGAGATCACCTTCCTGATCAAGGCCTTCTTCTTCGTCTACATCGGCCTCATAGTCACCATCTCCGTCGAGTACGTCAGGCTCGGTCTGGTCGTCCTCGTGGCGATGCTCCTCGTCAGGGTCGTCGTAGTGCAGGGGGTGGGATTGGTCTTCAGGTTCACGGCCCAAGAGAAGCTGCTATCCAGCCTCATCTACGCCTCGGGCCTCCCGGCCTTCGTCATGTCCCAGCTCCCCATGATATTCGATCCCGATAGGCTCAACTTCATGAACCCGGAGATATACCCCAACCTCACGATGCCCATAGTCCTCGGGACGGTTCTCTTCGGGGCCTTCGCGGGCCCGATAATCGCCAAGAGAAGGCTGGTCTCCTAACCTTAACATATGGGATTGGCGAGAGTATTCTAGGGGATTTAATTCAATTCTTGACCATGGGGGTGAGTTCTATCGTCCTTTAGGAGCTACTCGTCGGGGGCGACGGGCTCCGGCTGGTCCGGTCCCACGACCCCCTTCCTGATGTCCGCGTAGATGAAGTTCTCTGAGGGCACAGGGGAGCCCGCCAGCCGCCTCAGCATGAGAAGCTGACCGATGTGCGCCATTGAGTCCGAGAGGGGGCCCTGCAGCAGCTGCTCCTCCGTCACCTCCCTCGGACGCCCGTCCCGCATCGACGCGTCCAGCCTGGAGAGCGTCTCGTAGAAGTGTTCAACCTCGGCCTCCCAGGGCTTGTGCTCGAAGTAGGTGGTCTCGTAGTGCTCGTAGAAGCTGTGGGCGTAGGAGAGCACCCCAATTATGTGGTGGAGAATGTGCCTCGGCGTCCTGACCTCGTTCCCGATGTCGAGCTCCGGATAGTTCTCCGGTGCGCCCTTGATGGCCTTTGTGGCGTGGTAGGCTATCGAGGCTAGGAACTGCCGTAGGAGCTCGACCTTCTCGGACATTGTAGCACCTAGGGAGATTTGAGGTAACTAGGTGTTAAGCTTGACTGTTTGGATTCAGAGTCTCCGTGCGGCCCATAGGTTTAAAAGCAAGTGTTACTGCTATCGGGCTGGTATACGAGGAGTATTGGGGTATCAATTTCTGAGTATAACTAACTGAGAAGGAGTGAAAGTGATGGGTTATAGAGGAGGAAGGCGCGGTTACGATCGTGGTCCCAGAGAGATGCACAAGGCAATCTGCTCTGACTGCGGCAAGGAATGCGAAGTTCCGTTCAAGCCGACAGAGGGCCGCCCGGTCTACTGCCGCGAGTGCTACCAGAAGCACAGGCCACAGAGGTACTAAGATTCTCGACAGGTCCACGCTCCACCCATGAGCGTGGAATGTGTTCACGCGCAGCCTGTGAGGACCGTATGTTTATAATTTCCTTTTTCCATCCGAACTTGATAATTCTCTGTCGCCAAATCTCATCGATAATAATGTAACGATAACAGATTGTTCAAGATCATTGGCAATTTATTTGGGAAATAGTTGCGGATAGAGATAAAAGGCTGAGCGACTCCAATGGTTGTCGACCTCACCATATCAACTCATTAGTCACCGTCCTAATTCGGTGGTGCAGGATTTCTGTATAATGGGCAAGAAACTGGTCAAGAGCGAGAGCGACATCCGAAAGCGCATGGTGCTCCCCAACAGGTACGACATACTGGGCATAGTAGACAAGAACTATGGGTTCACCCGCATGAGGGTCGTCTGCCAGGACGGGCACAGGAGGATGTGCCGGATCCGGGGTAAGATGAAGAAGAGGAGCTGGGTGAGGGAGGGAGATGTAGTCTTAGTCTCGCCTTGGGAGTTCGAGTTCGAGGAGAAGGGTGACATCATCTTCAGGTACACGAGCAATCAGGCCTACTGGCTCCGGGACAAGGGCTACCTGAAGATCGGATGAGCCCCACGCGCTACGAGAAATGAACTATGTCGAATTTCATTCGTGAGCGGCAAAATCGGCGCACGACAATACTTGAAGGGGTTGGCAGGGGCCTCAGCATCTCAGAGATCGCAGCTCAGCTCAGAGTCAACAGATGGGTTGTAATGAACGACCTGAAAATGATGCGAAAAAGTGAAGACCCGGAACTTGTCCAGGCGGAGAGGGTCCGGGAGCTGAGCAAGGAGGAGCAGAGATCGCCCTCGAGTGAGAGCAGAGATAGGTTCCTTTTAATGACGGGTAAGACCTTTCAGGAGAAGTCGTTCCAGCACATGATCGATTTCTACAGACCCGAGCTCATAAAGGTCCTTGGATCGGGGGATCAGTACTCTGCCATCATGGATCTGCCCAAGAGTGTCCGAAGGACGCTGATACAGAACGGGATCATAACCAATAGAAGGCGTAAGCGTGAGATCACATTACGAGCCCTTGAACTCTTGATCGGCGCATGAAGCTCGTAGAGCCTTGAAAGCCATAGGCTTGCATGTGCCTGAGAAGAGTACGGTTGAATTATTTATGGTCTGACCCGGGTTGTAACCCTGTTCATGGATGCCATTCAGTTGATTCTAGGCCAGACAATAGGGTTTTTATTTAAAAACGTCTATTTTTCAAAGAATTTTATTGATGTCCTCTAATCTGATGCTTTAACAACAATCTCAATTTATGGATAATCGTACCTATCTCAGCACTGCCATGGGGGTACTTATGACACCTTCAGAAGACTATTATCTAGTTGGCTGCCCACGATATGAAATCGAACCTAGGTGAAAATCCGTGGGTGGAATTCTCTTCGTCTCCACCGGTTCAGGTGGAGAGAGGATACTGTCAGACACGTACGTCAACTTCGACAACCTGAGGGACGGCAAGAACCACTTCTTCGCCATCAACACCTCTAGCAAGGACCACGAAAGAGTGAAGCTCCTCTTCAAGAAGAGGAAGATTGAGAACTACAAGAACTTTCATTCAGTGGTTATCGGTGAGGAGGAGCTGGGCGGCTTCGGAGCGGGAAAGAACAGGAGCCTCGGGCTCTCGGCCTATAAGTCCGACAGGGCTAAGGTACTGCAGAGGCTGAAGAGGCTGCACAACGCCGACAGGTTCAAGATAGCCTTCACCCTCTCGACGCTGGGTGGGGGCTGTGGATCCCTGACTGTCCCGGAGATAAGCAAGGACATCCGCGACGAGCTCGGGATCAGGGTGATCCCTATCTGCACCATTCCCTTCAGGAGGGAGGGCGCGCTCCTCATCGACAACAGCCTGGCCGGCCTCAGGGAGATCTCCAAGTCGGGGCTGAATCCCCTCATCTACGACAACGACAGGATGATGAGGTTCTCCGACTCGGTGAAAGAGGGCATAGAGAAGGTGAACAGGAACATCTCCCTCCTCATCTCAAACCTCGTGGACCTCGTGGAGTACGGCGGCTTCTCCAATCCCCCTATCGACATCATCGACGTGACGCGGCTCATCCTGCCCCAGTGCGGCGCCTTCTCCGTAGTCTCCGAGGACAACGTCAAGAAGTTCAAGAACGAGTGGAGGGACCTCCTCGAGTTCAACCTCTCCCTCGAGTCCAAGACCATCGAGGACGCAACTGCCTTCGTGCTCTTCAAGAGCAAGACCTTCCCGCACAGCATCACTGAGGACGTCATCTCCTACCTGAGGAGGAAGTTCAGGGTGAGGGAGCTTATCCCGACGACCCTCGAGGACGGCTTCGCCGGCTTCAACATCATGGTGATGCTCTGGGGGCTCGGCATAGACTCGATAAAGCCCCACCTGGGGCCAAAGCAGAGCCTTACAGAGAGGCTTTTCTCGTCCTCCGTCGAAGTGCTGCCGTCCAGAACCAGGATCTAGACACCCCCCCTTTTTTCCAGCACCTTTATCACGGTTCATTGGCGTTCATCCCTGTCTCTCATCAGGTGTGAGTGATGGGCACCCGGATTAGCGACCCGAGATGTCTGGAGGTATCTGGGTTTAGGGAGTAGTGTCAATTTTGTTTATCACCCGAGTGTTTTCGGGGGGGAAATCATCCTACAATTTCTCAGAACGGTAACCGCATGATTTTTGTTGGTCTTCAGGCTCATCTATAATGCGCGGGAAATGCCGTCAGCGTTGGCATGGAGCGTGGGTCGGCGATGAAGTTACGCTACTTCTCCTCTGGGGTCGCCCTCATCGTTCTGGCGATCATGCTGGAAGCCTCTGCGCCCGCGATCGCCTCAAGCGCTTACTCCCGGAGCATCGTCTGGGAGATCCCCCGGAGGGAGTTCCGGATGCACGTGGAGAGGATCTGGGAGGGGGACATCGTGAGGCTCGAGTTCAAGGTCCAGGGAGGTGCCGACGACCTCTCCATCCTCATCGATAGGGTGCACTTCTACATCGGCCCCCGGCAGGAGGGAGGGACGCCCACCAGGGTGCTCTTCAACTGCGTCCACGGGCCTGTGGAGTTCACTGCCTGTCACAGCGTCACCCTCACCGCGGACTTGGGGGGGCACCTAAACATACTTCTCAACAACACTGCCTCGCCCTACCCGAAGACCGTGATACTGACGAGGGTCTTCGAGAGGTCGACGAATGTCGAGTACGCCGCGGCCGTCTTCAGGAACCTGGGTTTCCTGGGGGCGGGGATGGTGCTCTTCCTCGGCAATTTCAGGGGCCACAAGGAAGCGGAGAGGCGGCGCTGAGGCCTCCCAGGCGGACCTGGGAAACAGGGTTAATATTCTCTGGGGGGAATGACTGGTTTGGTCGAAATGAATCCTCGAGTGCCGACCCTCCTTCTGGCGATGCTCGCCGTTTCCGCTCTGGGCGAGGCCTGGTACATAGTGAGCCTGCATGGCAGGATCGACCGGGCTGACCTCCGCATCTCCTCCCTCCAGTATCAGAACACCGAGCTGACGGAGAGGTGCATTCAGCTGGAGACGAACATGAGCGGCGTCGTGGGGGAGTTCAAGGCGGAGATCAGGTCCCTGGAGGCAGACTACTCGGAGCTTGAGGCGGAGTACCTGGAGCTGAACTCGAGCTTTGGGGGGCTCGAGGAGGCCTATAACTACCTGCTGACGGCTAGGAACGGGCTTCAGGGGAGCTACGACTGGTACGTCTCCGAGTACGAGGTGCTGAGGAGGGAGGTCAACTCCAGGCTGGGCCTCGAGGACGCCATCATGGGCTTCATCGCGCCGGGTGATCCTGCCGTAATGGTGAGGATGATGGAGGTCACCGAGGGGCGGGAGATCCCGGGCTCCGAGGCGGAGCTCCTGGGCGACTATAAAGCCCTCTACGACTGGGTCAGACTGAGGATACAGGGCAGCGTCGACTCGCCGTACCCTTTCCTCGACCTCACGCCATCGTACCCCGTGAGGTGGGTGGGCAACTCGGTGAGGTTCCCCGCCGAGACCCTCGGGGACATGGCGGGGGACTGCGAGGACCAGGCGATCCTCCTGCTGAGCATGATGATCGCCTACGGTGAGGTGGACGCCAAGTGGTGCATCAGCTACGAGTGGGACGAGGGGGCCCACGTGGCCGTGGGCGTGCCCGTTCAGGGAGGGGGACTCATCATCCTGGACCCTGCGGCGGGCTACCACACAGGGACGGCGGCGACTCTGATAGGCAGGTCCGTCGAGGAGGCTATAGACAGCTGGATAGGCAAGTGGGAGGAGAAAGGTGTCTTCATCAGCTCCATCTTCAACGCTGAGATGAGGAGGAAGTTCAGCGGCACGGAGGAGTTCCTGGAATGGTTCCAGGCGAACTACAGCTAGTGACGCCTCAACTGATCTGAAAAACAATCATCCCCTCGTTCTCGGGATGAATCGGCCGGTCCTCTCGGTGTATTCGACGTAGTCGTCTCCGAACCTCATCAGGAGCATCTCCTCCTCTTCCTCGACGACGGAGAAGTACCCAGGGATGGCGGCGAGGGGGGCCAGGGCCACGATGCTCTGAGCCGTGAAGAGAAAGCCGATGAACATGAGAAAGTACCCCAAGTAGGAGGGGTGACGTACCAGGGTGTATGGCCCCGTCGTGATCAGCCTATGGTCCTCGGCCATCCCCCACGAAACGGAGTACTGGCCTCTCTCTAGGACACTCCAGATGAACAGGGAGAAGCCCAGCCCCATCGAGGCGAGGCCACAGATCTGGACGGTGGAGCCGAACCCGCCGGTGAGAAAGGTCGATTCGAAGAAGGGTAAATCGAGCAGGCCGGAGAGGGCGTAGAGTGCGGCCTCGAGGAAGAACAGGACGGTACCCAGAGCGGCGACCATCACATCCAGCCCCAGGCTCCGCTCCACCTCAGCATATGTGACCTTACCAGCTCTCAGTTTCCTTCCTTCAACCACGTTTCGGACGTTGACCAGGAAGAAGGCGGCCAAACAGAGCGACAAGTACACCGAGACCTGCACTCGATTGAACACGAGTGGATCTCGACCTCGAGGTGTTAAAACAGTATTCATTTGGACTGTAGAAGACTTCCATATTGTTGCCCCCCTTCATTCCCGGGTGCGCGGGTGTCGATGCCAAGGCTTTAATCGCAACTCCCTGCATCATTCTATGTTCAGCTTGATCACCTTCCTACACTTCTCGGATTTCCACCTCCTCCCCGAGAGGGGGATGCTCAGAGACGGGATCGACCCCTGCAAGAAGGTCGAGAGGATAATCGACATCGCCGGGGAGATGGACGTCAAGCCGGCCTTCTCGATCATCACGGGGGACATCTCCCAGAACGGGTCGAAGACTGGCTACGAGATCGCCAGGGAGTACATCTCTCAGATAGAGGCGCTGGGAGGGCCCGTGCTCCCCGCCGTCGGCAACGTCGACGTGAGGCGCAATTTCCGCAGGATCCTGCTAGGTGAGCCCGACCATGATGATGTCCCGTGCAATTACAACAGGACCATCGGAGGCCTCCACGTTATAATCCTCGACTCGCAGGCTCCCGGCTCTGAAATGGGCTCCTTCGAGGGGAAGCAGCTCCCCTGGCTGGAGAAGGAGCTCCAGGGCAGGGCCGAGCCCAACATCATAGCCTTCCACCACCCCGTCTTCGAGTATCCCCTGCTCCGCGAAACCAAACTAGAGCTATTCGATCCCGCCATATCCTGCAGGTTCAAAGAGATCCTGTCGGAGGCGAACGTCGCTGCGGTCCTCTGCGGCCACCTCCACCAGAACCTCATCACATCATACGGCGGAGTAAAACACATAACGGCTTGCGGCGTCCTCTCCGAGCTGGTGCAGACTGAGAGGGAGTCAAGGGTTTACGACTCCTCGGGCTTCAACATACTCGCCTACCGCAACGGCTCAATCACCGTCAGGCCCGTGATCCACTCGGAGGGCAAGAGACTCGCTAGAATTGTTCAGCGAGAATAGCGTTTGTATCGAGAGCATTCAGGGTGAACTCCTTTTTGTCGTGATCTCTATCCCCTTGAAGTAGTTCCCAGTGTAGGCCCCGATGACGGCAGCTGCGATCACGAAGACCCCGCGCGTGAATCCGCAATAGATAGTGTCGGATTCTCGTTCGGAAAATCATGAAGCAGTAACTATTTCTTCTCATACGGATTCCACTCGCGGAAATCCTTTTTATCCATACACCGCGAAAGTTCAAGAAAGGTGATAAAACTGCAGTGCATATTCAGGGAGAACGAGTACTGCTACGCATACGCTGACGACATATCGGCATGGGAGGTGGATGCAACTACGACTACCAACTACTGCACTAAACCGAACTTCCAGGAGTGCCCGAGATTCACTGCATACTTGCAATATCTACGGGCCAAAAGGAACGAGTAAAAAATCCACAAGCAATTATCAAAGCAAGCAGGGCTTTTTTCGCTAATCCAGATGTAAAGCCATAGAGGCCTCCGAATCCCTCATACCCGAACACGATGCTAGCGAATCAAGGGGAGGGGGGTCACGCACTCAATAGGTGAAAAACCCGCTAGCCAGAATAAGGAAGCCAAATACAGCTCCTCCACGATCCTATCAAGCCAAAAGTGTGCTGCTAATCAACGAAAACTTACATCAAGAGGCTGGAGAACACACGCCCAAATCCGAGTAACTCCACGAGGGAAACCATAAACCGATAAACCCAATTCCGATCCCAAGCTAGGACCCCAACCATAAGAGAAGAACACTAAGCCTCAATGATAACGAGAGAAGAATGCCCGTCGCGAGACATGCTCGCGAGGATGGCGCCGGGAGAGGGATTTGAACCCTCGTGACCTCACGGTCACAGACTTAGCAGGCCTGCTCCCTACCAGGCTAGGAGATCCCGGCCACCGACTAAACTCAAAAACCCCGAGAGATAATAAGGCTTTCTGGGAACACTCAGAACCTGAGCTCCCCCTCCGAGATCACCTCGACGCCGTCCAGCGCCAAGGTCGGCCTCCAGAGGACGAGGTCGTAGTGCACGGCAGCCCTCACGACTCCCCCCAGGGTGATACTCGTCCCTATACCGATGTGGGCCGATCCCAGGACGCCCTCGTCGTCCAGCATGACACCCGTCATCTCGGACATCGGGTTCAGCCCCACCCCCAGCTCGGCCACATTAAACACCTCGGGATCTCCCCTCGACTCCAGGTCACGCCTCAAGGCGTCCGCCTGGAACCCGCCCCGGATGTCATTGACGTGGCCGCCCTCCACTGTCGCCCGTATGGGCTCCCTAAGCAACTCTATGCCCAGGTAGGGTACGCTGGCGTCCACGACGATCACCCCCTCGGCGGACCCCTCAACGGGAGAAAAGTTAGCCTCGATGGTGGGCACGGTGGAGAACATCCCGGGCCCGTCCACGACGCAGGTGAGGGCGTTACCCCGCCTCCCCTCGGCGCTCATCGTCAGGTCCGTCCCAGCGCACGTCGTCAGCCGGACCTCCGACGCTCCCGTGAATAGCCCTGCCAGTCTCTCGCAGACCGGCCTCTGGGCCCGGAAGTCGGCCTCGATGCCACCGCTGATCATCAGCCTCTCGGTGAAGGCCGTCATCACTAGGATCCGGGCCCCAGCCCCGGCTGACTCCTTAACCGCCCTCGTGTGGGTGATGGACCTGCTCACGGGCGCGAAGACGACGTCGGCAGCCCTCATCGCCTCGGCCACCACTGGCGGCGGTTCCTGGCCGTCCGCGTCCCTGGGCCTGATGACGGCCAAGACGGGCTCAGCTCCGCGCTCATAGGCGGCGGCAATCAGTACGCGGCCGATCTCCACGAGCCTGGTGTCCGTGACAACGAGAACCTGCTCCCCTGGCCTCACCGAGGCGCAGTCATCCATCAGAGTCCGGGCGCCCCTCATCATTCTGGCCCACTCCATCCCCATGAACACCACGAACTAGAGGCCCACACACGATCAGATAACTGCTGCGACGAGCCACGGACACAAATTAAAAGAGGGGTGCGACCCAAGCATAATTGAACCTAAAGATGAAACTCGAAAGGATATCAAAGGAAGCAAAGGAGGCCCGAGATGAGGTGGCCAACCTCTGCTCTGGGCTAGTCCAGCTCAACTCGGCCCACCCCGAGGGCAGGACCGATGAGTGCGTCTCGTACATCAAGGAGTACCTGGACGCGAACGGCATAGAGAACGAAACCCATAGTATAAAACCCCCTCAAGCCCAACATCGTCGCCAGGATCAAGGGGACTAGCGGCCGCAAGGTCCTCTGGGTCGGCCACCTCGACGTCGTCCCGGCGGGAAAGCCCGAGGGCTGGACCCACCCCGCCTACAGCGGCCACATCACCCAGGACGGCCGCATCTACGGCAGGGGCTCCAGCGACATGAAGGGCGCCTGCGCCGCGGCAATGGTCGCCGCCCGCATCCTCAACCAGCTGGAGGGCCTGGAGAACACCGTCGAGTACTGGTTCACGGCCGACGAGGAGATAGGGGGAGGCGACGGCGCCAGATGGCTCTCAGAGACCGGCCGCATCAAGGGCGACGTCTGCCTCATAGGCGACCGGCAACGGAGGGGGCCTGGAGAACCCAAGCGTCGACCTGGGATGCAAGGGAGGGGCGGCGACGAAGCTCATAGCCAGGGGCAAGACGGCCCACGGCAGCACCCCATTCCTCGGAGACAACGCCATCACCAAGCTCACTAGGGTCATCCCCTGGGTCGAGAAGATCAGGGAGTACAGGCTGGAGCTGCCCCCCGAGCTCGACGCCCCCATCAGGAGCTCCCTCGAGTTCTACATGGGGCCCTGGAACCCGAAGACGGAGGAGCAAAGGCGGGCCGCCGAGAGGGTCTTCAACTACCCCACGGTCGCCTGCAACATGATCAGCGGTGGAGTCAAGCGCAACGTCGTCCCGGATTACGCCGAGGCCGAGTTCGACATACGACTGACACCGGGCTGCAACCCCCTGCTGGTCAAGCGGCGGATAGAGGAGCTCGTCAGACAATCAGGGATACAGGGCATCGAGGTCCAGGTCAACGCCCGCAAGACAGCCGGGTATCACGAGTCCCCCGACTCCCGCTTCGCCCTCCAGCTCTCCGAGACCATCCAGAGGATAACGGTGAAGACACCCATATTCAAGGTACTCACGGGAGGAACCGACGCCATAAGCATCAAGAACCACACCGGCACACCCTGCCTCGGCTACGGCACCAGCCTCACCGGCATGGCCCACCAGCCAGACGAGCACGTCACCACCGACAACCTCATCCTCGGAACCAAGATCTACGCCGAGTTCCCAGCGACCTACCGCGGATAGGAATCACTTGGAGCTGAAGTAGACCATGATGAACGGGGGCCCGTCCGGCCACATGATGGAGACCGGCATAGGCGACCCCGGCAGGTCCTTGTAGTTCTTCCCCTTCATGACCTCAGCATAGACGGTGTAAACCCCGTTCTCGGGTATCTCCTGGGTCACGATGACGTCCTCCCACTCCATGTCGTGCGACTCATAGGGCTCGCCCACCAGGGTCCCGTTCTCGTACTTCACATAGATCTTGAACTTCCCCCCGTTTTCGTTACTGATGAAGGTGCATATGCCCAGGGACGCCGTGAACCAGGCGCCATCAGAGAAGTAGAGCCCCCCGCTGATCGACTCGAAGACGTTCCCTCTCGCTGTGACCACACGCACGCTGAGGGAGCTGTTATTCACGACGGTTGCATTATACGGCCCCAGCACCGCGTAGGAATTACAGGAGATCACGGTATAGGCGCTGTGAAATTCGTCGTTCGTCCAGACCCGGATCACCTCGGCGGCGACGTCCCCCTTGTTCTCCACCTTCACCTTTATCTCCGTAGAGTTCTCAGTGACTGGGAAGGCGGAGGTGGTCAACTTCTCCCGTAGCCGCTCGTCGTCGCGGGCCTCAGCCTCGTGAAGCCTCTGGGTGTAGATGGTGTCCGCCTGCTTCATGACCAGGGTCATGGGGATGACTGCGGTGAAGAGTATGCCTATGAATATCAACGTCCCGAGGATGGTGGAGACGGCTCTCCTCTTCCTAAGATGAGTAGTAGGTGTAGTACGCATTGTTCTGCCTCCTACTGTGGGCCTTGATGGATACCTCATCTCCCGTTTGAAGTTGATAGTCGGTGAAATAGACCTCGATCTTCACGATCTCCCCAGTCTCCACGAATGTACCAAGTGTCGAGTTATAGGAGACGGTTGAGTTGGCATATACATCCACAGTGATGTCCACCTCCCCATAGTTGTACACCCAGACGTACAGTGTAACTCCGTCGCTGCTGTTGCTCGCGTGCTCCACGGCGAAGCGCTCAATCACCTCTTTGAGGAGCGTCATCGTCCCATTGACATAGTCGTTCGCAATTACTGTGGCCGCCCCCTGAGAGTAGTTCCATATGGCACCTCCAATAGCTATCACGATGGCTGAGAGGATGATCGTGGCAACGACAGGGCTCACTCCCCTATGTATACCTTTGAACGCTCCTCGTCTAGCCAAGGCCCATACCTCCACCCAGCGAAACGTTCGAGACCATCCATATCCCCCCCAGAGCGACAAGCGTCAGAAGCAGGGCGTGCTTGAACCCCGCGGAGACCCTCCCCGAGACGATCTTACCGGTCACAATCCCGAGCAGGAATGAGTGGAGGGAGAGAGGAGTCAGCAATGTCTTGTAGAGCTCAACTGAGGCTACAGATATGCCAAGGCCTGACATGTTCGTGAAGAACTGGAGAAACATGACTGTAGTACCCGTCAGCAGCGCGGAGCCGATGTAAGGCACGATCGTCAGCGGCATCATGACCGCCTTCTTCTCGTCCTCAAGCTGTTTCGTCGACTCGGCGAACCTTGCGAGGGTCTCAAGGCTCTCCTCGGTCCCGCCGCCGACCTCTATCGTGTCTATGAGGAGGTAGATGTTGACCAGGGCCAACCAGTTGGTCACCTTAGACCTGAAATCAGTGTAGATCTCGCGCAATGGGATGCCCCAGTTCAGCTTCATGCTGACCGTTTTCAGGTGCTTTGAAAAACCACTATAATCGCGATTCGCCAGAGCGTGGATACACCTCTCCGGGGCGAGACCGCTCTTCCGAGTCTCGACAAGATCTCGAAGGAACTGGTTGATACCATTCAGAATATTTCCCTCTCTCCCCACGAAATAAGAGTCAGCCACAATCCCAGGAAGAGAAACGATCATGAGCGTCAGTGTGAGCCCCAAAGCAGCCTCTGTTCCTTCGGCCAGATTCAGCATATCTCGTAGAGTGAAGAGGAGCTGCTGAACTGGTGGAAACAACAGGAAGCTCCTGTTGAAGAAGGGTAGAATACTCTGAGATGCAAAGATTAGGCCAAGAGGCAGACAAGCGAGGAAGACGATGTAGGTCTTCCAGTTAGAGACGGGATAGCTGATCTGCGAGGCATCCGCGAAGTAGATGAAGATGACCGATAACATAGGCAACACTATGAAAGAGAATAAGAAGAATTGGGCAGGTGATATACCGATGCCCATGGTGGGCATTGCCATTCCAACCACGAAGACCAGAAAGAGTCCGAGAACGCCAAGGATGCCGACGATGGTGTAGGCCTCCATTAGCATACCCATGTTCTCCCCGAGGCCCTTGATCTTCGTTGACAGGTTGTGGAACATGCTGTCAGTCTGGTTGAAAAGATAGTGAAGCGTATCACCTCCCGTGCGTACCGAAGAGGCGTAGCCGAGAAGCAGCTCCTTGTAGTCGTTCATGTTCACGACCTTGGCCGCCTGCTCCATGGCGGTGATGGGGTCCATACCCTGAGACATCACTATCGTCTCGATCCTGCTGACCTCGTTCTGCATGTTCGGAAGCAGGTCCATGTTCCTCAAACGGAGAAGGCTCTCAAAGGGCGAGAGGCCACCACTTGTCATGGTACTGATGTACATCGAAGCGTACGGAATCTCAATCTTCAGACCCGCAACCCTGTTCGTGGCACCTGTCTTAGGGATGACAACTCCTATGACAACCACGATCATGGGTATCAGTATGAGAAAGGGAAAGAACAGAAGGGCGTTGAGAGGTATGAAGAACAGCCAGGGCAACAGCCCCAAGAACCTCAAGATAAGTGTCATCGAGGACACGACGAGAGCCAGGATGGCGGCGAAACCGACGAAGCTGAAGTAGACTTCCGGGTGGACCTTCATGTTGGCGGCGTCGAGGTCCTTCTCGGTCCCTCGGAAGACCCTGCTGAGCCCTCTACCTAACCAGCCGAAGTATGAATAGCATAGGTCACGTAGAGACAACTCGTTCACCCTTCAAAGCTTCAGATTTCTTTCTATTGAACATGGAGATTCTTCTTCGTGACCCAAGAGAGTTATCAACAGCTCTCATAGAAGGATTTCCCAATCGTTCTCCTTCAGGTAGGCCATCTTCTTCCATCGCAACAGCTTTTTGTATGTTCTCCTCCTCTATGTCAACATCTTGTCCATTTTCGAGACTTGGCTCTAATTCGATGACGGGGGCCTTCTCCTGCGTCTCAAGTTTCCCAAGCCTCTTAGACCTGAGAGGCTTCCTTTTCGACGGCCTTCTTGTCTTTGTCTCTCTCTTAACTTCTTTCCCTTCACGTTTCTGAGTGTAGTAGGATAGTACTTTCTCAGCGACCTTCCTCTGGTCTCGAACCCCAGTCTTCAAGATCTCCTGGAGGAAACTAGTCCTGGCCTCGATCTCCTTGAGCAAATCCTGCTTGCTAATCCCCTTGCTCTGTGCGATGCGTTCCAGTAGGAAACTGTCCTCAAACCAGGTCTCAAACGTGTCGTCCCTTGGGTTCCAGACAGCGACCTCCCTGTACTGGTCGTAGTCCTCAATCTCCCAGACAGTTCTCACCCTGCGGCCAAAGGTCAGCCCCTCCTTCTCTTGGGGTAGCTCCACCCTCTGAATGTGGAGTGCACTGTTCATCAACGGGATATAAACCCGGGAGACGTTCATCGGCGGCGAGGTGAGTCGCTTGACTACGTTGTCGATGCTGTCGGCGTGCATCGTACAGAGACCGCCGTGCCCTGTCGCCAGCGCCTGGAAAAGCGTGAAGGCCTCTTCCCCTCTGACCTCGCCAACGATGATATAATCGGGCCTGTAACGGAGGCTCACCTTAACCAAGTCGAATATGGATATCGACGTGTTCGCGCCCGAACCAAACTGGAAGCTCTCCCTGCTGTTCAGCTGCGTCCAGTTCACGAGGGGCGGGCTCAATTCAGGTACCTCCTCGACGGTCACTATCTTGTCGTTCTGCGACATGAGGCTCAGGAGCGAGTTGAGGGCGCTCGTCTTCCCGGCCCCAGTGCCGCCGATGATCATGAAGCTCATCTTGTACTCGAGGAGCATCCAGAAGTAGGCGGCGATGCTCTCATTGAGCGTGCCAATGTTGATCAAGTCGACGATGCTGAAGGGGTCCTCCCTGAACTTCCTGATGCAGAAGGTGCTGCCCTTCTGTGAGACCTCCTTCATGAACGTGGCAGCGAGCCTGTGTTTCTCGGGCAGCATCCCGTCGAGCAGCGGTGTCGCGCTGGAGATGTGCTTCGACGACCTGTGGGCGAGCTTGATTATGAAATCGTTGGCATACTGCTCATCCACGAAGGTGACGTTCGTGGGGATGCTCTCATATTTCCTGTGCCACACGTATACGACGCTATCAACTCCATTGTAGCTGACGTCCTCGATGTTGGGATCAAGCATCAGGGCGTGCAGCGGCCCATAACCAGCCAGCTCTCGAACGACGTAGTAGAAGAGTTTCCTCCAGCCCGCCGATGAAAACTTGCCCAAGGCCCTGTGATACTTCTCGGCTATCTTTCCGGCCTCGTCGTAGACGTACTCCTCCGGGCTCATATCCTTGTCCGAGGGAGGGCCCATCTCCTTGCTCAGGATGCCCATTATCCTGCGGAAGGACTTGTACTCCTCGTCGTTGAGCGGCTGTTCATCGACGAAGTAATGAAGGCCTTCCCCCAACTCTTTTGATTTTAGTATCTTAATTTGAGCTATTGGTTTCTGGACAAAATAGTTGTCTATAACTTTGTAGTTACGCTTAATATTCTGGATGATTACACCCTTGTCTACCTGGATATCCGGCTCCTCTTCCTTTTTCCTGAACCTTTCTAGGAGACCCAAGGTAGACCCAACCAATGATTAATATAAAAAATTGAGGGGAAGCCCTAGACGAGCTCAACCAGCTTGATGTAGTCCATGCCACCTGCGCTATGGAGTTTAAGGTTAACAGTGGTTCCCGAGCTCAGGTTCTTGTAGGTATCACTTATGTAGATGTAGAGTGTCGTCGAATTACCACTGTCAATAGTTACCCCCGTATATGGGAAACTGCAAGCGATGGCACCAGCTACGATCTGAGTTGCGCTATAATTTGCTTGGGCAATGGGTACGTCATTAACGAACGCTCTTATCAAAGTCGACGCTGCAGAACCTGTGTTCTTTATCTCCATAGCTACATCCCAACCAGATGGAGCAGCAGTGACTCTGGTTGAATATGCTGTTTGGATTTCGACTTTCTCGAACTTAGTGTACTGTCCCGCAATACCGCTCATCCAATAGGCAACGGCTACGGCCACGGTTATCGCGACTGCAACTAGTATAACTGTCGCTATTACTGGGCTCACGGCTTTCCGGCTCTGTATCTTCCTCACTCTTCAATCCTCTCCATACGGATTGGTAATCCTTCTAACCCCCTTTAATAAATGAATTATGAATCAGTACATTTTTATCAAATATAAGTATCAAAGAGACTCTATTTATGACCTATTTTATAAATAAATATTTAAAATCCATTAATTTCCAGGTTTGGATAGACTTCAGTGAGATCCAGAAATGGTAAGAAAAACGAGCAATTATAATGAAAAATGTACAAATTGGGCTTATTTCTTAACCCGCCGGTACCTATGAGTCCCCCCGCTCTTGCTGCTCTTCTTTTTAGCGTTCTTCTTTCCCCTTTTTCCAAGGGAAGCAGGGAGCAACCTATCTCTAAAGACAAAGACGACAGCAACCAACCCAACTCCCCCCAACCCCGCAGTAGCATAGAGATACGGGGGGACTAACATCAAGCTTAGAGATAGCACTACCTTGTCCACCAAGTTAAGAGGGAGAACAGCATACTCCATTATGCTACTCTGTGATATTGAATAGACGAGACCATCTCCAGCCTTGGTGATAAGACTCCATTCGCCTTCATCTGCAGGTTTGAACTCGTAACTGAACGTTCCATCGACGTCGGTGTACACAGTCTCTGAATGATACGATGAGCTGGAGACGAACATTATCTCGATGGGTATAGAGCTCTCCGCCGGCGTAACTGCACCTGAGATTGTCAGGGGTTTATTCTTCTTCACCTGGCTACTGCTCAAGAATGCTGAGATCTGAGTGGGCTTGCTCTCCATACTGAATGTTACCTTCTCACTCTCAGCCGGGAGCTCGGTCTCGCTCCCCTCGAACAAGACCTGCAGGATCCAGTTGCCCAACCTATTCGGTGTAAAGGAGAACCGGAAGTTGCCACCTTCATCCGTGGTGATCGTGTGAGTCTTGCTGAAGTCGCCGTTCGTGAATACCAAGTTTATGTTCGTGGACGACAGCGAGATTGAGCCGATCACTTCTGCTTTCTGTTTTCCTCTGACGGTTTTATCCGCTAAATCGCATTCGATTACCACTGGTTCTTTTTCGAACGTTACGGCTGAACTTGTAGTCGTCGTCGTTAATTCATCGCCATAATAAGTGACTTGTACGATCCATTCTCCTGGTTGTTTTGGGGAATATTGATACTCAAATTCTCCATAAGTGTCTGCCATTATGTCGAATGTATCGTTGAATAATCCATTCTGGAGGTAGACTACGAGAGGTACCGATGGGAGAGACGCGCTTCCGCTAATGACGGCCTCTTCCCCTGGTTTAACAACGCTGACGGATACATCACAGTCGATGGTGACCTTTTCCTTAACCAATAAGCCCGAGCTGATCGACCCCTCATTCTCGAACTTGTCTATGGCAAATATTGTGTAGTTGACGTACTTGCCTGCAGAGAAGGCGGGGAGGTGGGTTACGTACTCGTCGCCCTGTAAAGTGAAGTCTTCCTCCCCCCAGGTTCTTCCTCCGTCGTCTGAATACTTCACCCAGACCCTGCTGATCTGAGTCTCGTCCACGACGTCCGCTTTTAGCTCGGTCTGATGTCCAGCATAGGCTATCTCTGGGGGCTCAACGGAGGTGATGTTGGGCGCGTTGAAGTCAGTTTGTACGTAGAAATTCACCACGCCCTCTCCGTGCTCGGCGATTACTGCCAGGAAATAAAATGTGTCGCTGGTTCCGTTTACGCCGTTGGGGGTCTCGTATGTGAACTCCATGTCCGCTCCAGGGTACTCGCAACTGGCCATAGCATCTATGTTCCTTTCTCCGTTGCATGAAGAGTTGAAACCCCCGTACTCATCACTGAACTGATTGAACAGGTCTCCACTGGGTACGGCTATACCGTCAACTAGGTAGCCCACGCCCGTGTCGGGGTTGGCCATGGCGTAGAGGCGCACCTCGTACATGTCGAGGTCCCCCCTCTCGGGCTCGTGGTCCATGTCGGGGACGTCCACGAAGACCCTTATCTTAGGGGCCTTGGTGTTGAACTCATAGGCCCAGCTCGTCATCTCAACCTCCTCGTAGTTCCTGGAGACGGGGTTGTACTCCCTGCCCTCGAGGTACCTGCTGTAGTCCTTGTTGAGGTCGATGTGCTCTATAACCATGAAGGTGGCGCCCTCGGTGTCGGTGCTGTCCCTGACGTCGTTGATGATCCTGAAGTTGTAATTCCCCGTCTTGGGTGGGACGAAGTAGTGGTGGTACTCGTCGAAGGCCACCTGCTCCGGGATACCAGCGGACTCTGTGTTCCACCTCTCCTTGCCGTCGGGGTATATCGTCAGTATGTCGTAGTCCGTCTGTGGGGTGGTGTCGTTGCAGATCCAGTCTCCCACGAGGAAGACGTGGTACCGGAGCCCTGCCTCCAGGTTGTATATTAGATCCCAGCTCTCCCCCAGTGGGATGCCGATTGACGCCTCATCTATGTAGCCGTCGTATCCATTCAGGTTGATGATGACTGGATCCACGGGCTTTGCTATGTAGCTTTTTCTCTCCCCCACGTGGTCTTCCTGCCAGTCGTTCGTGGCCATGCCCATTGTTTGAGCTGACGAGAGCGCTATCAGGATCATGGATGCGAGGAGTAGTATCGACCAGTTACGACTCGATTTAAGTCGCTGAGCTAACATGAGTGGATTTATCCTCCGGAATTATGATACCGGTCTGCGGGAGGAGATAAAATCATTATGAAGCCAATAGACCGTATTAAATTATGGATTAGCTGCTCATGAGTCAGCTGAAAAAGGCGTAAATTTGGCTGGCATCATTTTATGGATTGTTCCTCGAGAGAAAATGTTGTGTTTGGGCGTCGGATCTATCGCTCAGATAGCTTTTCGTCCAGTATCCGCTCGAGGGACTTCGATCTCGCCTTGATGAGCTCTCTTATGGGCAGGTGATACGGGCATCTTTCCTCGCACTCCCCGCACTCGATGCATGCTGCGGCTTTCTGGATCGACTCGGATATCCTCTCCTCTGTGCCCGGCCTCCAGCCCATGCGTTTTAGGAACTGGCTCTCAGCCCTGAGGATGAAGCTTATGGGCACCCCCTGGGGGCAGGGCTGGCAGTAGTTGCAGGCTCTGCAGAACTTCTCCCCGAGCTCCGCCCTGTCCTTCTCGATGAGGTCTCGTTCCCATTGGGAGAGCTCGGCGGGGCCTAGCGCGACGCTGTGGTTCTCCTCGACCTCTTGGGTGGCCATCATCCCGGGGATGGCGATGTCCACGTGCCTGTTGGCCAGGACGTATTTGAGGGCGGTGTTGGCGTTGGAGAAGGCGCCTCCTCCGAAGGGCTTCATGATGATGGTTCCAACGTTCATCTCATGGCACAGGGGCAGCAGCTCCTCCTCGGGTTTGATGGTGAGGTAGTTGTAGGGGATCATTATCGTCTCGAAGGCGTGCTCCCGCAGGATCTCCGTCAGGAACGCTGGATCGTGGCTGGTTATGCCGATGTGCCTTATCTTTCCCTCCTCGCGGGCCTCGTCCAGGGCGTTGAGTGCGCCCCCTGGGGCTTTGATCTTCTCCCAGGCCTCGGGCGACGACACGTTGTGGAGCTGATAGACGTCTATCCAGTCGGTTCTGAGGTTGGCCAGGCTGGTCTCCAGCTCTCTGAGGAGGCTCTCTCCATCTCGCCTCCCGGACTTTGTGGCTAGGATGACGTCCTCCCTGACGTCCTCGAGGGCGTTGCCGATTCTCTCCTCACTGACCGTGTATGCCCGGGCGGTGTCGTAGTAGTTAATGCCCAGTTCATAGCATCTGCGCACGACCTCTATCGCCTCTTCCTCTGAGACGCGTTGTATCGGTATGCCGCCGAATCCCAATACCTTGACTTCGAGTCCTGTCTTTCCCAGCAACCTACTCCTCATTGAGTTTCACTCGCTTATTGAGGCGGGTTTCAATAAAGTCTTTTTGTCTTCCTCTGGAAGGGATTCTGGCGTGACTCATCTGGATTTAGGCACTGTGTGGCTGAGCTTCTTCTCTTTGTAGAAGGCGTTGAAGGTTTTCTCGCAGTTCTCGCAGAAGTACTCCCTGGCTTCGAACACACCGAAATCCCAGTCCTTTCCCGTTGGCTGGGATTTCCTCCTGCATCGGGGGCATTTAAGAGGCTTAGCCCACATTTCCTTGGTTCGTGCGAAGTAGATGGAGTTGCCGTCGGGGTCCTGGAGCGATATGGTGATCATCTCATCGTTCTCGGACACGCCGCCCGTCGGCAGATCGACCCCCATGTCCTGCATGTAGTTGGCTATCCTGTGGATGTCGCTTCCTCTGAAGTTGAACAGGTTGCCCTCGATGTGCCCCTGATACAGGCCGATGCGTAATCTCTGGTACTCGAGTATGACCCAGCTGTCATCCACTGAGCCCCCCACCTGCCTGAACCCCAGCTTTGTGTAGAAGTCCAGTGAGCTGCCTATGTCGTTGACATCGAGGCTGAGCTCGAAACTACCAAGGTCAATGCTCAAATGGCTCTTGCCCTCGTTGAACAATATTTAACACTATTAATAACGATCTTGGATTTTTTCACTGATTTGAATCATTTTCAATATAAAAAAGGGGACGACTTAGACGGATAGGAGGAATTTAGAAGGGCTTTATTTTTTCGGTCTTCTTTGAGCTCTTTTTTGAGGATTTTTTCGTCGTTTTCTTCTTTTCGACCTTCTTCGTTGGCTCTGGTTCTTTTTCCACTGGTTTCTTCGGATGCGGCTTAGTCTCCCTCTCGGTTAGGAAGGGGCTCTCTACTCCGGACAGGACTACTGTCGCCCGTAGGCGGTCCTCCAGATCGGGATTGATTTTTGCGCCCCAAGTGACCCTTGCAGTTGATGAGACCCTCTCCAGCACCAGTTCGCCGGCCCTGTTCATGTCCTCCAGAGTCATGTCCTCGCCGCCCTCTATGTGGACTAGGGCGCCCTCGGCCTCTCTGATGTCGCCTATGTCGAGCAGCTGAGAGTCCAGCGCCTCCTCAACCGCTTCCTCCACTTTCGAGTCTCCTGTACCTTCTCCGAAGCCTATGGCGCATATGCCCCCGCCCTTCATTATAGCCTTCATGTCGGCGAAGTCCAGGTTCATGTGGCCTGGAGTCGATAGCGCCTCGGACATGTTCTTGATGAAGTTGGCAATCTGCTTGTTTGCAACGCCGAAGGCCTCCTTCAGAGGCAGCTCGCCAGCGACCTTCCTGAGCCTGTTGTTGTCGATCACTATCACCGAGTCGCAGACGTCGACGAGCTTGGTCAGCCCCTCCTTCGCCCTGGTCACCCTCGTGCCCTCCACCTCGAAAGGTATCGTCACGACGCCGAGTGTCAGGGCGCCGATCTCCTTGGAGATCCGAGCTACGACGGGCGAGGCGCCTGTACCGGTTCCTCCTCCCAGTGTGGAGGTGATGAAAACCAGTCCTGCATCCGCTATCGCGTTCTCGATCTCAAGGGCGCTCTCCTCCGCGGCTCGCTCACCCTGCTCAGGGAAGCCCCCGCAGCCCAGCCCGCCAGTGGTCTTGTATCCCAGCAGTATTCTGTCGTCTGCCTTAGAGATTGTGAGGTGCTGTGCGTCGCTGTTGAGCGCCAGGGTTCGGGCGCCCACTATCTCCCTCTTCATCCAAGATACTATATTGCTCCCGCCCCCGCCTATACCGAGAACGGATATCTTGGGGATGGCCTCCTTCGCTATCTCCTCTATGCTCCTCTCTAGCATCATCGAAGAACCCACATCAGCTTCTACTTGCAGATCCTACACCCCCGCGTATGGCTGATCGGTATTTTAAATACAGTTTAATTTAGGCGTGTGTAAGTAGCCCCGAGCAACATACAATAACCTCAACCTATCAGATCGAGAGAATTATCACAATTACGACTGCAAGGAGAATCTGTCCATTGGCGTATCTATAAAGAATTGAATGCCTATTTCTTTAGATAGAGTATCCGGTTCAGTATCTCGGTCCTGATGATGCCGTCCAGGTACCTATCCTCGATCCTCCTCTCGAACTCCGTTTTCAAGTGATTCGCCGGCGTGCCATTTATGAGGACCTTCCTAATTTTGTCGTCTCTCACTATGAATGAGTCCAGTATGGCGTCAACGACCCTGGTGTCCATTTGAATCTTCAGAGACGGTTTCTGTACTGGTTTCAACTCTGTTAGCAGCTCACTCATCCCTAGTAGCCCCATATCGATCGACATGTTGAGTTAATTAATGCTTTATGAAGCGTGGAAACGGGTCAGCCAATCCTTTTTCAATAATGTACCTGAGATACCCATTCCAGTTCCATTGATTTCTTAACAGCCGTCAAGCATAGGTCTCCAGGAGCCGCAGGGGTATGTCCAAGGTAAGATATTTGGTCGTGGTTTGCCTCGTCCTTGTTATAATTGTCATAGGCGTGAACCTGCTGTCGGCTCCTGATGAGGAGGGCGAGCCGGCTGAGGTCCCAGATGGGATCGAGGAGGAGCCTGAGCCACCTGTCGACAGGGAGAGCCTCATTCCGGCAAACGCTGTGAAGGTCCTGCCCGAGTCAGATCCCTATTCGCCTATACTCCACTCCCCCCTGTGGGAGGACCCCGTCCCAATGCCCTACCCCATAACCACCGCGGGGGCCGAGGACTCGCCGTTCGTCGCCCCCTGCGGCTGTGCCTTCTACTGGTTCTTCACCCCCGACGCCTCGGTGCCAGCGGAGTTGCAATTGGGGGACGGCGTCACGGGCATCTACTACGCCGCGAGGACGGAGGGGGGGTGGGGGGAACCGAGGAAGCTGGAGTTGATTGAGGGGGATGTCTCACTGGATGGGTGCCCCTGGGTAGGCGACGGCGAGATATGGTTCTGCTCTGTCAGGAGGGGAAACCTCAGGGAGATAGACATCTGGATCGCGAATATAAACGACGGCAACGTCACCAACATCAGAAACGGGGGCGCCCGCCTCAACTCCGAGATAGGGCTCGGCGAGCTGCACGTCACCGCGGGTGGCGATGAGATCTACTTCCACTCGGACATGCCCGGGGGCGCTGGGGGCAGGGACATCTGGGTCACGAGGAGGGTGGACGGGGAGTGGCTCGACGCAGAGAACGTCGAGGGCGTGAACACGGAGGGCAGCGACTCCCTCCCCTTCGTCACCGAGGACGGCGAGGAGTTCTGGTTCACACGGTGGTACAGGGGCTATCCGGCCGTATACGTGTCGAGAAGGGTAAACGGGGATTGGTCCGAGCCAGAACTCATCGTCTCCCAGTTCGCGGCGGAGCCTACTCTCGACGCCAACGGCAACCTGTACTTCGCCCACCACTTCATACAGGACGGGGTGATGATCGAGGCCGACATCTACGTGGCCTACAGGAAGAGTCCTCTGGAGCCCGTCGACGACGTCCCGACGCCCGGGAGGGGCTTCTATCTGGGTGTGCTGCCCACACCGGCTGAGGGGCAGTCCTTCGAGGAGGCAAATCTGCAGGCGTCTGAGGTCTCGGAGGTCGTGCCCGTCTGGGGGAGGCCGACGCCCTTTTACGATTTGGCGGGAGACCTCGCCGGGGGCTGGGGAGAAGTCTTAGTCGATGGGATGATCAGGGGGAACGGGATGATGCCGCTGGTTCACCTCAGCTTCATGGACATCAACCTCACCCTGAAGACGCCTTCGGGCATGGAGGGGGCGACCCTCAGCGACCCGGAGTGGAGGAGAGCCTACAAGGAGGCGGTCGCTGACGTTGTCGAGGCCTCCAGGCCCCTCTACCTGTCGGTGGGGAACGAGGTGAACAGGTGGTACGAGAGGCATGGCCTGGACGGCCCCAACGGGTTCCGCCACTGGGTGAGCCTCTACCACGAGATATGCGACGTGGTGAAGGCGCTCTCCCCGGGAACGCAGGTCTTCTGCACCTTCAGCCGTGAGATCGTGGACGAGAACAGGGAGGCGGACATGAGCGTCCTCAGCCTCTTCGACCCCGAGAGGATGGACATGATTGTCCTGACGAGCTACCCCTTTTCGCTGCAGGGCGTCAACAGGCCGATTGATATCCCTGACGACTACTACCTCGAGGCCTCCGCTGCCATGCCCGGGAAGCCGCTGGGGTTCAGCGAGGTGGCCTGGCCATCGTTGGAGGCCTTCGGCGGTGAGCGGGGTCAGGCCGATTTCCTCGGGAACCTCACGACGAGGTTGACGCTGGAGCAGGGCATTGAGCTCAGGCTGCTCTCGTGGAGCTGGCTCCACGACCTCGGGGCGGACGACCACACGGGCCTTCTGTCCTGGGA
>SMTZ1_10002394_pt1 | contig 37297 bp, 34 predicted proteins | sample DeeMarSWOR136_30_FD_25667 | JGI IMG/M metagenome (IMG submission 25667)
GTTTGTTCTTTTTGCATCCCATAGTATCCCATCCAAGAGGAGTAATGGGATACCTTTATTTATATTCAAAAGGTCTTAACCGATGACCAATGAAGGTTTATTATTATCTAATGAGTAATAAATCTTCAGGAAATTACTGCAACGGTGTTATTCCTGAATTTTGTTTTCCATACAAAGGTATTGATTTTAATGGTTGCGCCTTCCTTGATTGTAATAACGATCCTGTTCTCTGCGATGAAAAATGTGAAGATTGGGAAAATTATTTGATCCCAATTTCTGATTTTGGATTATGGTACCCTGATGGAAGCTCAGAGGATATAGACGCTATTAAATCACAAATTATGCAATATGGACCAGTTGTTTCATATATGGCTGTTACTTATTATATCCATGGAAAGGATAATTTCATTGATTGGGGATGGGAACATCATGATCCTGATGATTATTTTCCTTATCCAGGACCAACTAAATTCATGAATCATTTGGTTATCATTGTTGGTTGGAAAGACGATCCCTCCATAGGAAATGGAGGATATTGGATTTGCAAGAACAGTTGGGGACCAGATTGGGGATATAACGGTTTTTTCAATATTGAATATGGTAGTTTAAGAATAGATGCCTTTGGGATAGACTGGGTAGATTATAATCCAGATGTTTTTGTAAACTGGAGGCCTGTTGCCAATGCTGGTGGTGTTTATTATGGAGATGTTGGACATGAGTTAATGTTGAATGGAAGCGGAAGTTTTGATCATGAGGGAGAGATTATTTCATGTGAGTGGGATTTTGGTGATGGTAACTATGGACCTGGAATGACTGCAACTCATATTTATGAATCACAGGGTGTGTATCCTGTAACGCTGACTGTCGAAGATAATGATGTTAATATAGTAAATGATACAACCTGGGCATTTATTGGGAGATTAAATGATCCTCCTAATACACCAACTGTTAAAGGGCCGATAAATGTAAACAAAAGTACTGAATATGAATATAGATTCTCTGCAACGGATCCCAATGATGATGATATTTATTATTACATTGACTGGGGGCTTTATTTTGATATTTGGATTGGGCCTTTCCAGTCTGGCGAAGAAATAACTTTAAACCATACCTGGATCGGCGAAGCAACATTAAATATCAGAGTAATAGCCAAAGACTGTTATGGTTTTAAAAGCGACTTGGGAAAACTTGAAGTTACAATACCGAAAAATAGACCTTTTAATTTCAACTTTAATCTTCTGAGTTGGTTGTTTGAACATTTTCCAAATGCATTTCCGATATTAAAACATCTATTAGGACTTACAGGTGATTAGAATTATGAAGGATCTATATTTTGGAGGTAAGAATATGAAGTTGAAAATAATAGGAGTATCTGTATGTATACTATTGATTTCAACAATAGCTATACCTGTTGCTTCAATAACTGACATACATCGCAGTAGAGCAACGTCGTATATTGTTGAAGTACCAATTTGGGAAAAAGGTGATGAATGGACGTACATTTTCACTGAATCAAGCAAAGATTACCCCGCGACTTATTCTATTTCAGGAAACCTGAAATTTAAGGTCATGGATGATTCAGGTGATTCGTATATATTGAAAGCTACTACTAGACCTCGTGGAGCATTCGACTTGGGGGATTTTGGATTGAAAACCACATTGTTTACATCTCTAACTATGAGACTTCAGATCAGAAAAGCTGACTTTGGATTAGAAAGCTGTAATTATAAATTAAAAGGTATTCTGCTAGTTACAATTGGACCTTTTACACTACCGATTCCACTTCAAATTGTCGCACATTACAATGTCGAGTTTGATCCTACTTGGGTTATTATGCCTTTTCCATTATTTGATGGTAAATTTGGAAATTTGAGCGGCACAGAATTCGTACATACAAATTTCTTTTTGCATATGTTTTGGGGTCTGATTCCATTCTATGGTCCAGAGGATATTTCATGGCCTATTACCTCGGTTCCTTATATCTGTTCTGAAGATCAGATAACCGTTGAAGCAAATACATTTGATGTCTATAACGTATCGGCGGAATGGATGGAAGGTTCTAGATTTGTTTCATATTATTCTGAAGAGGTAGGGAACGTTGCCAAAGAAATAATCTATATACCCTATCATGGTGGGGGCGGAGTGCGCTATTCCTTGACTTTGGAGCTTAAGGATTGGAGTTATACGCCGTAAATAATATAATCTTTTAAAAAAATCTCCTTTTTTTAATAATTTTTATTAATTAATTGAATTATTAAATAAAAAAGAAAAAGAGAGTTATTAGATGTTTACCCTGTGCCAAGAGCGATTTCGCAATAGGTTAAAGACATAGTTAATCAGGTCATATTCAAATAGATATTCCGTTGGATTCCAGCCAACCATATGTGGTGTCTCGCTGACATTGTCTACATCACTTGATAAAACAAGCCAAATCTTAGCTCCTCCTTCTAGGAAGTTTTCGTCGTCTTCTCTTGGTAAATCACTAGTATTTACAGCGTTTTTGATATGGGTACTGCCGTTTCCATTTGTTGAACCGTTTCCTAAACATATCAAGTTATTTCCTGGCCATGGATCTGGGTAATATATTAACGTATAACTTTGATTTGCTTCCAGTTTATGTCCATTGAATACAAAGGAAAATTCTAATCCTTTAAGGATATATTTCATTTTTCCCCAGGAACCATTTTCAATTACTTCCCATGTATCTGGATTTTTTTCTACCAGATACAGATGTCCTATGTGTGATTTTCCAGCTGGTCTATTGTGTCCTCGTCCAAATGGTCCTTTTTCGTTGGTTTGTTTTGCAAGTGCTATACCTGTAAATATGGCTGATGTCAATAGAATTGTTATCAAAATTATTGTCCACATTTTTCTTTTCATTTTACCACTATTTAGTTATGGTTAATTTGAAGATTTATTAAATTTTCCCTGGATAATTACATTTCGTTATTTTATCAAATTTATATTTTAAAAAGAAACAAAATTGACGGCATAAGAAAGATTAAAAAGTATGCAAATGTTTTATAATAACAGTTATTAATGCAATAAAGGAGAAGGGATGGGTAATGATAATTAAAGAATCAGATTCAGCTATTTCTCAAATTCTTGCAGCTTGTTTATTACTAATCATGGCATTAGCCATTCTTTCAATGGTCTATATGTACTATTTATCTTATCCTTTACCTGATTCTCCACCATATGTTGATATATCTGGAACTGTAGAGGGTAGAACTAGATATTTAACTGGGCTGGGAACTTATGAAGAATATTTTTATTTAATATTAACACACCGTGGAGGTGAATCATTACCGTTGGGTGTAAATGTTGAAATTTCTGTTAGTAATAGGTCTGAAACTAAGACAATTGGGGAGTATTTGGAAAGCGAATATACCGAAGATGGATTATGGGGAATAGGTGAACAGATGATACTTCGAGCGGAAAATATAACTAATAATCAGGTTACAATAATTGTTTATGATAGTAAAAGTGATTATGTATTATTTATGGGAACTTTTCAGAGCGAATCATATGTTACAACTCAAGGTACATTCAATGTCCAGGATGATGGTGCAACACTTATGATGGACTTTGATTTTAAGGAATATGGTTCTGGTAGAGTACGGTTTGCCTATAAACAAGCAAGTGAGGAAAGCTGGAGTTATACTAATTGGAAATCAGAATCTGGTAGAGATTTTTACCATAAAAGAGTCGATGGGCTGCCCTGCAATACTTATTTTGATTATAAAGCTGAAATTAAATTTGATAGTATTATTGAAAGTGGCAAAGTTGAATCATTTAGAACACTTGTGTGTCCTTGATAAAAATTTAATGCACTAATTTATTCAGTTAAAAAACTTTCAACAGAATTTTAAAAAAGAAGTCATAAATATTTTTAAATAAGGGGAGGTTACATTACTTAACATTATTAGAGGCAAAAAAATGAAAAAAATAGCAATATTTCTGATTGTTTTTATAGTAATTACTGTTGGATTGTTAAACGGATGTACTGAAACAAACAAATCTTTATCTGATGAAGAACGTAGGTTTGTTGGCACATGGGGAGCAACTAGTGAAAATTTTCAAATCTCAATGACATTCTATTCAGATGGCACATTTAAGCAAAATTTTATAGAAAGAAAATGGGAAGTAAAAGATGGATTATTAGTTCTAACAGGTGAAACCGATCTTGAAACTTCCTCTTATGATTATTATTTCACTGAGGATGATACTAAATTACATCTACAAACGTCAGGAACTGATGTCTATGTTGTTTATACAAAGCAGCTAGATTAAATAATTATGATTTAGATAAGGCAAAATTACAATATTAATATCAAAAAAGTCAGTTTCCAACTTAGCATTTCTCCATGGATTATCATTTACAATCCTCAGCGTTTATTTTCTTTTAAATGTAACAATTAAACTTAATTTTATAGATTTGATTTTAGTTATCAGTGGATATTAAAGTCATAAAGAAAGTGTTAAATGATAAATAGGATTATGAAATTGTAGATTTGAAGTAAATATGTCTAATAACAAACATTTTGGAAGCGATAATCATTCTGGTGTTCACCCAGATATTCTTAAAGCTATTATTAATGCAAATTTAGATCATACAATTGCATATGGTGATGATGAATATACAAAACGAGCGATAAAAAAATTCAAAGAACATTTTGGTAAAGAAATTGATGTTTTTTTTCTATATAACGGTACAGCAGCTAATATATTAGGAATAAAAACAATTACTAATTCCTTTAACTCAATAATTTGTGCAGAAACAGCTCATCTTAATGTTCATGAATGTTGTGGCCCAGAGAAATTTACAGGTTGCAAACTTGTAACCGTTCCAACAACAGATGGAAAACTAACTGTAAAACAAATAAAACCACATATTGTAGGGGTTGGGGATCCTCATCAAGCTCAACCCAAGGTTATTTCAATAACTCAACCAACTGAACTTGGCACGGTTTATAATCCCAAAGAAATACAAGAAATTTCTGATTTTGCTCATAAAAATAACATGTTGATTCATGTCGACGGAGCAAGACTATGTAACGCAGCAGCTTCACTAAATGTTGGTATGAAACAGATCACTAAAGATGTTGGAGTTGATTTATTATCTTTTGGCGGTACAAAAAATGGAATGATGTTTGGCGAAGCAGTTGTTTTTTTTGATAAAAAACTTTCAAAAAACTTTATCTATATAAGAAAACAAGGTATGCAGCTGGCTTCAAAGATGCGATTTATTTCAGCACAATTTGAAGCTTTATTATCTAATGATTTATGGTTGAAAAATGCTAAACATTCAAATGAAATGGCCCAATTATTCTACAAAGAAATCAAAGATATCAAAAAAATAAAAATAACACAAAAAGTACAGACAAATGCAGTGTTTGCAATCATTCCAAAAAACTATATTGTTCCTTTGCAAAAAGAATACTTCTTTTATGTGTTCAATGAACAAACCTCTGAAGTTAGATGCATGTGTTCATTTGATACAACCAAAGAAGATGTTATGAATTTTTCAAAAACAATTCGAAGAATTATTGTTTAATTTTTCTACCTAAAAAATTTTTTTATAATTTTTTAGATGTAAAATATTCTTTGATAGGTGATTGTAAAAGATATGATATTAGAACAACATAAATGATGAAATAGACATAATGTTCAAAAACCTGCCAATCTATTACAAACATACTCATTATTGCCCAAAAAGAAGAATAAGACAGATAACTAATTTCATATTGTCTTGCCCAGTTTTTAGCATTGAAAAACCCTATTGTTACTGCATGAAGTTCAATGATTACTAAAATAATATTGAACCAAAAGAAAATAGCAAATAAAGATATAGAAAAAATTGAGCTTTCAGGTTCCCAATTTCCACTATATACAGGAAACCAATAATATATGTTAAAAAGAATAATGATTACTGGAAAAATCATTATTCCAATTGGTCTAATTATTTTTTTATTTTCGTTTATCTTTGTTTTTTTAGTTTCTTGTTTTTCAAAACTACATTCATTACAAATTAATGCTAATTGATTATTATTGTCTTTTAAGATGTAGGAATCTGTGTTTCCTAAGTTAATATTTTTCCCACATTTTATACACTTCATTATATCTAAACCTATGGTTTGGTTCAAATCAAAGTTATCAATTCTATTAACTTAAATGTTTGGTATAAAATAAAAAAAGAAAGTTTTTATTAGATTTATATTTTAGAAATATATCTAATTAATGGGAATGTAAATGAAAAACGCTCGAACAACCAACTAATTATTTTAAAGTTAAAAACTATAAACTTAGTTTTTGGCATTGATATTTTTAATGTTCCCCAACCGCTATAAGTATAATTATCTTTTGCTCTAACTTCAATTGTATATGTATCCTTTTTACTCCATGTATGAGAAGCGTTAACTTCCATACCAGATGGAAAAACATCTGTTATGTCAATGTTACCATCTCCCCAGTTTATTTCATAGGTTAAATCATCATTGTCATTATCTATTGAAACGAAAGTATAATTATAACAAGTACCAATTTCACCATTTGTTGGACCTGAAATTTCAGGTGTACCTGGGGGATTGTTAGTAGATAATCCTTCTCTTACTAAGCTAGGATCTCCATAAAGATTGAAAATGTACAAGTTAATGAATTCATTCCATACATCCCAGTCATAGTTGATATGGCAATAATATTTAGAGTTATATAATGCATCACCTATTGATTGAGATTCATTTATTATATATTGATTGAATTTATAGCAATAAGATTCACAACCACCTGGATCAGTTGGCCAGTTTAATGCCCCGTAAGGTGTTCTTGTTGAACTTATTATTCCTACTGAAGAACCAAAGCCAGGCTCAGTTAACAAATCTATTCCAAGATTTTCATGTTGATATGGTTCAGGGCAACCAATAAGACAACCCATTGCAAAAACAATCGATGGATGGTCATCGTCAAGAATTGAATTTACATCAATAAAAGGAGGCCAAGATATCTCCTGTGACTCAGGAACACCGTCACCATCGTCTACACTCCAGACCTTTCTTGCTGCACGATCCATATAGGCATGAGACCCCCAATTGACAACTGCAAATTCGCCTTTCTTCCAAACATCATTAAATGAATTATAGTTTAATGTATTCCAATCATAAATTGATTTTTCCAATCCTTCTTGTTCACTAAAATGAGCAATATTCCATCCATCCATGAAATCCTTCTCGATTTCATTCATACAACGTGCAGCATCCATGGCAGGATTACCACTATCATCCTCATTAGTTAAATAATAAAAAGCACCAGCGTGTAAAGCTGCATTTTTCCAATCACCGTTGTCATTTTCAAATGAAACAATCTTATTTAAAGAATATGTAACTCTAGAAGAAACACTTGTAGGAATCCTACCAACAAAAACTTCTGCTTCAAAATCAGGATTATCATTTCCATATTCACCATAATAACCGTCACCATCACTATCCCATGATTCAGCATCAGAACTACTTAAATCAGCATAATAATAATCAGTGGGAACCTCACCTCCACTACCAGGATTTCCAGAGCCATTATAATGATTAGATGGATCAGGATAACAATAGCGCATAGGAATAGTCTGATGATCACCTACAATCAATACATATTGTATATCCCATAGAACACAGTATTCTCTTAGAAAATTACGTATCTTCTCAGGTAAATCTTTTCCTTCTTGATCTTGAACCTCATCATCAGTGATATTGACAATTTTTATATTATATCCAATTGATGTTTTTCAATCGATAAATGTGGAAGATGTTATTGCACTATTAAGTTCTTCAGTGGTAATAATTAAAAAGTCATGTGTGTCAAAGTTGTTATCAAAATATCTGTTAGAAAAATGTATATGTGAATCATCAGAGGTACTCTTAAAATCAGAAAATTCTTCATTATTTATGTTTTTTATGAATATAGCGTCTGAAGACAAAAAAGATATTGCAACAATAATCCTATCTATTAAATTAGAAGAATTATTACAGTCAGTATAATTACCAGATACAACTGCTCCTAAACCATTTAGCAGTAAAAAACATACAATCAAAATTGATAAAGAATTTTTCACATTATTTCCCCCATCTTTTTACATTATCATATAGTATTAGTTAACTACGATGTTATGATAAAATAGGTTCTTTTAATTTATCTCCATTTTTAGACATAAATACCAATTAAACAATAGTTTTAAATAGATATACAACATTTCCATGGACGGAAGTATAAATACCTCAGAAAGAGCATTAGAGAAGGAAATAAGGTACATCATATCACTATCAAATGTTTAGGCCCTGTAGAACCGATATATAAAACTGGAAAGTCCCGAAAGACAAATGCATCGGTTTATATTAGATCTTTAAACAAAAATGAACTCAAGATTTTGAAAAAAGTAACACGATCAAGTGATGCGTTTGCAAGAGATAGAGCAAGGGTCCTTTTCTTATCCTCAAAAGGACATACTTCTAAAGAGATAGCTAAAAGAATGAGTTGTGGGATAAGAAAGGTGAGAAAAACGATACACGCATTCAATAGCATAGGTTTGAAAGCACTTGAGAAAGGTAAACCTTCAGGTGCAAAACCACGATTTACTGTAGAGCAAAGATTCTACAAGTTGTTTCTACAGATCCAAAGACTTTAGGATTACCATACACCACTTGGAGTTTACGGAAACTAAAGAACTATCTGATAGATCAGAATATTGTGGATTATATCAGCATCTACACCATTAGAGAAATACTGAAATCAGAGAAGATGAAAATCAAAAAGAGCAAACGTTTTCAGTATAGCAATGATCCAGATTTCGCTAAAAAAAACTTCTGATAGATCATTTAAAGGAACAAGCTCCACCAAACGGTGTTGTATTGTCCTTTGATGAAAAAGGGAGAACACCAATTAAGCAATATGGGGGAAAAAGATGGTCAAAAGACAAACATTATTACACTCCATATGCTCAGAAAGTAAAGGGAATGTTTGACATCTTTGCAGTAAAAAACATTCACACTGATAAAAGACACTACCGGTTCTATTCATGGAAGAACTCATTTATCGTGATCGATTTTATAGATTGGCTACTTCATACTGTCTATCCAGATAATGATCTGCATCTCATTATTGACGGATGGAGTGCACACCGGTCACATGCGTTTTTTGCATATGCTGATCTTCAACCGCGGCTGCATTTAGCTCCCCTCCCCACATGCTCCTCATGGATGAACGATATAGAACGTGATTTCTCTCATATTCAACGTGATGTTTTAGATAATAGTTATTTCGAATCTGCAAGAGAATGTATGAATATGATTTCTGATTATTTTGAAAAAGAACTTAATTCAAACTAACAGCGTAGTTAACATTATTATAAAAAATTTTTTACTTGAAATTTGTTACTTTTTAAAATAGTATATAAAGCCATCTCTTAAATTCCATCTCTATTTTAATCGTTTAATGCTATTAAAATAGCGTTAATGGCATTTTTACCCAAAAAATATATAAACATGAAGCTCGACACATATTAATCTAGTATAAGTAAGATAAGTAATTATGAGGTGAGTATCATTGAACGAAAAAGAAAACATCACAGAAAAACTTCAGAATCTTATTAAGAAAAAAAATACCCAAATAGTAGTTATTAAACAAGGTTCTGTTAAAAACACAACGAAAAACAACAGCGGTTTTAGTGAAGATTATTATACCTCATATGATAATGATTAGAAAAATAAAGTTCTATAATTTTTTTAAATTGTTTATAATCTCTTTAATTTATTAAAATATTATAAATAATATATCACAATTCTTATTCCAAAAAATTTTTTTTAAGAAAAAAATCAACTTTGATATACAATTTTATTACTATAATTTGATTTCATAACAAGGTTTTATATACCAGTATATCAATTTTAATTAAAAAAGGGGGATAATAAACGAGTAGAAAAATATTTACTACAGTGACCACAACAGTACTGTTAATAACCATTATTCTACCAAATATAAGTGGATTTCAACAAGTTGAAGAAAAAATGGATTTTTTAAATTTGGATACTCCAGTCTATTCTTCTACACCTGATTGGATTTCAGATAACCCTCATTATAGCACTGGTGCTGCCTTTGCAGATTTTAATAATGACGGTTGGCTAGATTTTGTAGTTGCAGATGGCAATGACATCTCACAAGGCCATGTTAATGTGTATTATAATAATGGAAATGGTGCTTTTCCTACAACAGCTGATTGGCAATCTGATGATATAGCATATAATGGTCATCTGGATGTTGCAGATGTAAATGGCGATGGTTGGTCTGATGTCGCTGTTTCATATCTTGGTACATCATCTTCTTTTGGACCTATTGCTCGTTTATATTTGAATAATGAAGGTACTCTTTCATATTTACCTGATTGGACTTCTGATGTTACGGGCAATGCATTTGGCGTTGACTTTGGTGACATGAACAGCGATGGTCGTCCGGATTTAGCTGTTGCTACAGGATGGGCTTACACCCCAATTTCCTACTACAATTATGTGTACCTTAATATTAATGGGACCCTTGAATCTTCGGCGAGTTGGAAATCTGATGATGTCGATGTTTCCTGTGGTTGTCTTTGGTTTGATGCTGACAATGATAGTTGGTTGGATCTTGCATATATTTGCTTGGATGAGGAAACCAAGATATATCGTAATCTTGGAGGTGTGCTCGAGACTACTGCAAGTTGGCATACATCTGACAGTTCTAGCCAGTATGGAATTATGTTAACCCATGGGGATATAAACAACGATAGGATACCTGACCTTTTTGCAACTGATAATAATCAACTTGGTGGTAGTGGCCGTTTCAAACAATATAATGGCCTGTCTGAGGGATTTTTTAAAACTGACTCCTCTTGGAATTTTCACGAGGACTATTGCTCTGCTGTAGCTCTTGCAGATGTCAATGGTGATAACAAACTTGATTTAGCAACGGGAGGATGGTGGGATTACACTCGCATTTTTATCAACGAAGGATTGGGTTTACCAACAAACCCAACATGGAATTCTGGAGGAACAAGCGTTGTTGAGAAGATTGTCTTTGGAAATATCGGTCCCGAATATTGTGAACATACTATTAGCAAACATTTTCACCCAGATGGCGATCGTAAACTCTTTCATCTACCACATCAACCAATTCAAAGAATCTTAAATGTCATCCTCGACGGCATCTTATTGAATCCATCTGAATATACATACAGTCGAGAGCATGGATGGATAACAGTAGATACTGCCCCTACACAGTCGCTTGATATAGTATACAATTATTCAAATTCTCTAGATATGGCAATATCTAACTGGGATAAAGATGTGGGCAACTATTTATATTACAATCAATTATTAAATCCAGAACCAGCATTTGAAATCTTATCTATATCCGGTGGAATTGGGGTGAATGTAGAGTTTGAGAACTTTGGCGATACGCCAGCAACAAATGTGAATTGTAACGTTAAAGTAACTGGAGGAGTACTTAATCTTATAAATGTAAATAAAGAGGAAATTATATCAAGCATGAATCCCAATAAAAAAAAATCGGTTAAAACAGGTATATTTCTAGGTTTTGGTCCGATAGATATACAATTTACGGTAAACTGTGACGAGGGAGTATCCGAACAAGACAATGCAAAGGGAAGACAAATATTCATTTTTACATTATTAATGTAAAGAAATATAACTTCTATTTTCTTATTTTTATTAATAAATATTTCTAAAATATTTTATAGATATGACAATGAATACTTTCAACAACCTCTCTTTCAGCTTTTTAAGATAAAACAACCATTCAACCAGTCCTAAAGTTATTTTTAGGGAGGCAAAACCATGAAGATTAATATTTCAAATAACAATGTCAAAACATCAGATAGCAAATCTCTGATTGTAAAAAAGATATTGAAACCAGACATAGTCGTTTTATCAGGAATAAAAGAATTAGATGATCTTCTGGGTGGTTTCAAAGCAGGCGAAATAACATTTATCGATGGCAACAGCGATCTTATTTCAAGCATCCCAAATCAATTATGCGTAAACACGTATAGGACTTTTAGTAGCGATACGATTTATATTGATGGGGGGATGGGTGCTAACCCATATGAAATTGCAAAATACGCTAGATTTATGGAACTAGATCAAAAGGAAACGCTAAAACATGTTCATATAAGCAGAGCATTTACTGTCTATCAAATATCAACCCTTATTTGTGAGATGCTTGAACCTGCAATAAAAAAACACAACCCCCAAACCCTTATTATCGGAAGATTTCCTCTTCTTTATCTTGACAAAGATGTAAAAACAAACGAAGCGCAAATAATTTTGAAAAATAACATTGAAAAAATTAGGAAACTAACTGCAAATTATAATCTTATAACTATTTTTACAAATCCTGATAAGAAAATGTTATCATATCTTAGAAATGTTCGTAAAACAATATGTTCAAATGTTGATGAAATAGTTAGAATGAATCAAATGGAAAAAAGCATTCATATTAATCTGGTTAAAAGAGAAAAAGAAGCAACCATTCTTACTTTTGCAAAAGACCAACTGCGTCTACAGGATTTTGGCATGGTGATATAGGATATGGGACGTACCGTTCCAACATTTCGATATATTATTGAATCATTTGGTTGGGAGTGGAAGGATTTCAAAAGGGCATTAAAAAGCATTGATCGTGAGGCATTTGAAGAGCTTATGAATCATGCACGAAAGCATGCATCTGCAGGTCACAATATGGCTAATCCTAATCCTTTTGAACCAATTGTAATGTCGATTTTAGTTGAACATGAAAAAACATTAAGAAAATTAAGAGAACATGAAACAAGGAAACATCCTTGATGCATACCCTGATTACAAGAAAAACTTGATGAGTATATGGTTGATAAATAACGGTAGGGCAATAAGAATTGAGGATTTTTATGAACCAAGTTTTTATGTTTATGCTTCTTCAGATAAACTGTATACCTTAGCTTCAATTTTACAAGACTTACCACAAGTAAAAAGATTAAACTTTAAAAAAGAAAAAACAGTTTTAGGATTAAACAATGAAAAATTAGTTCTTGAAGTTACAACAAAAAATCTAAACTTTTTAAGCAAACTAGCAGACATGATTGATTCTTGGGGAAGTTATTATGATTATCAGTTGTTTAATGTTGATATCCGCATGCCGACTAGATACCTCCAAAGCAAAGGAGTTTTTTTTAATGCTTTGGTAAAATGGGATGGAAAGAATTTTATTTGTGATGATGTACAATGGGCTATTGACTATGATCTGCCATCATTTAAATCATTGACTTTTGATTTAAAAAGAAAAACTAATGGAAAAATAACATCGTTTAATGATTCTATTTCATCCATTATTGTAAACGACTATGTAATAAAAGAAGAAAATGAAGCAGATACTATTCTTTCTGCTGTAAAATATGTTAATAAGATTGACCCGGATATTATTTACACCATACGCGGAGATAGTGTTTTACTTCCATATTTATATCATCGAGCAAGTCAATGTAAAATAAAAAACGGGGTAAATCTCGGAAGAGAATACAGTCAACGTTTAAACCCTGTAAAACAAGCTAAATCTTATTTTAGCTACGGCCAAATCATCTATCGTCCTGCGTTTTATACTCTAAGTGGCCGAGTGCATATTGATACGTACAATTCTTTTATGTACGGTGAAAGCGGGTTAAATGGTTTAGTTGATATTTCACGTTGTTCGAATATTCCTTTGCAGCTTTTATCTAGACTTGGTCCTGGTACTGCAATTAGTCAAATGCAAGTAAATAAAGCAATGCAAAAAGGTTATCTTGTTCCTTGGAAAAAAAATAAACCTGAGACGTGGAAGACTGCTTTGGATCTTTTAGTATCAGATCGCGGTGGATTGATCCTTGATCCAGTAGTTGGACTACATGAAAACGTCGTCGAACTTGATTACGCATCGTTATATCCCAACATAATGTTGAAATACAATATAAGTCCTGAAACAATGTTTTGCAACTGCTGCCAAGAATCTGCTACTATTGTTCCTCAACTTAATTACAATATATGTACAAAACAAATGGGGTTAATTCCAGAGGTTCTAAAACCAATTATACATCGGCGATTTTGTTTTAAAGCAAGGTCTAGAAACAATAACTACAACAAAAAATTATACCAAGAAAAACAGATGGCGTGGAAATGGTTTTTATTGGTTTGTTTTGGTTATACTGGTTATCGTAATGCTAGGTACGGCCGAATTGAATGCCATGAAAGCATTACTGCATTTAGCCGTGACATTCTTCTATCTGCAATAGAAACAGCTGAAAAAGCAGGATACAAAGTATTACATGGAATTATAGATTCTTTATGGGTAGAAGCATCTAAAAATTGTGTTAAACCTTCTCAACTTTCTAAAAAGATCAGCAGTGAAACAGGAATAAAAATGGATGTTGAAGGTTGTTACAAATGGATTGTATTTCTGCCAAGTAAACAAACAGGTGTTGGTGCATTAAACAGATATTACGGGCTTTTTGACAATGGACAATTAAAAATCCGAGGAATTGAACTTAGACAGAAAAACACTCCTGAGTTTTTGATAAATATACAACGCGATGTACTTAAAGTTTTTTTGCAGACAAATAACTCAAAAGAATTCCTAGAAAGAATACCTAATGCAATACAAGTTTTACATAATTATGGAAAAAAAATTATCGATGGCGATGTTGACAAAAACACATTGATTTTTACCACGCGAGTAGCAAGGGATGTTTCAGAATACAAGATAAATAATCTGGTAAAATCTGCGTTGTTACAACTAAGGGATCTTGACATTCATGTTGAACCAGGTCAATCTGTAAGATATTTAGTAACAAATGAATATGAATCCGATTACAAAAAACGTGTTTGTATTGCAGAATTAATAGATAAAAATATAGAAATTGATGTTGATTTTTATCTTCGTCATATTGCTAAATGTGGAGAAAGTATCCTTTTACCATTTGGTTATACAATTGAAAAATTAGAGTCCGTGCTTCAAAAAATTAAATATAGGGAGAAGATGAATGTATCCGTTTTACCTGGAATTGGAACTATTCAAACCTGTATCTGATTATTTAAAAAATCAGGGTTATATAGTTAAAAAAGAAGTAAGAATTGGATATTGTAGAGCAGATATTGTAGCATTTAAAGATGGCTTGGTTACTGCAGTTGAGTTAAAGATTGAAAATTGGAAGAGGGCAATAATTCAAGCGAAAAATTATCAGCTTGGTGCAGACTATGTGTATATTGCTTTTCCGCTAATGAAATCATATAATGTTCTGAGAAAAGCAGAGTTTAATTTAAAAAATAATGGAATTGGTTTTTTGATAATCAATGAAAAAACATCAAAAGTCTGTAAAATTATTGAAGCAAAAAGATCGAATAGAAAAATAGGAACTTTGACTCTAGATGCGGTTAATAAAATGCATATTAAAAAAAATCTACTAAAATAAGTTAACAATCGTTAATTATATATACTATTAAAGATATTATTAATATATGCAGCAAGTTACTTGCGAGGCAATGATATGGAAGGGATTGCCCTCTATTAAGAAAGAAATAACTAAGTGTATGATAAATAATTTTGGATTGAATCAAAGAGAAACTGCTATGATATTAGGAATTACTCCAGCTGCTGTTTGTCAATATATGTCAAATAAGCGTGGTAAATTTGAAATCACAGATAAAAAAATATTAATAGAAATAAACATAACTGCTGAAAAAATTATACAGGAAGGAGAAACGGTTATAATTCCTGAGATATGTCGGATTTGCAAAATTATTAGGTCAAATAGTAAATCAAATTATATTTTCGAATAAAATACCGACGTTAATTTATTGGAAATATCCACATTTTTAGTAAAAAAAATGGTATTTTCTACACTAAAAACCGAAAATTATATAAACTAGAATTAACAATTGTTAATATGGGGGTCTTGCGTGGATAAAAATGGATTCTCAATAGGCCATTTTTTCTTTTTCTTACCAGTAAACAGATCCCCATTTCCTCCCCTTTTAATAATACTATAAAAAATTTAATATAGCCTTCCGTTTATATTATAAAATAATAAGGGAGGATTGTATGTCAAAAATATCTACGATTAATAAAATCTTTATATCCATATTAATAGTAATCTTCCTCATTTCAATATTTCCCATATCTTATGCCAATTTGCAATCAAAATTGAATCAACCAAGTTATAGTAAATCTGGAGTAATAAACCAATATAATATGAAAAATTGGACTTTTATGTTATATGACGATGCTGATTTCTATCGTGCTTTTGATCCCCTAAATTGGTTCTCACAAGAAGCTTATTCTAGCGAGAATATTAATGCTGTCGTTCTTCAAGATAAAGAATGGGGTCCTGGAAAAATATGGTATATTGATGAAAATCATCACAAAAACCTTGTGCAAAAGATGAAAGAGATAAACATGGGAGATACATTAACACTTCAGAATTTTATTGAATTTTGTAAATCAAATTATACTGCAGACAGATATATTTTAGCTTTTTATGATCATGGGATGGGTTGGAATGGAGCTTGTATAGATGAAACAAATGATGATTATTTAACAATGGATGAAATACAACAAGCAATTGGTGCTACTGGTGGAGTTGATATAGTTTGTTTTACAGCTCCATGTAGAATGGGTGCGGTTGAATCAGCATATGAATTAAAAGACTGCACCGATCTTTATATAGGAAGTGAAGAGGGAAGTGGTTACGTCTGGTGGGGAGATATAATAGGTGAAATTTACGATTCTTTAAACGATAATCCAGATCAAAGTATTATTGAATTTGGTATAGAAGTTATTGATTTGATTGATAAAAACAGTTATGAATGGCCTGAATGGAGAGCTAATCTCACAATGAGTGCCATTGAGACTAATAAATTAAGTATGTTAATAGAAGCAATTAATACATTATCAATTGATTTTATTGAAAATTATGAAGAACTATATGATAATATAACTATAGCATATGAAAATACAATATCATTTGGCTATGGTTATGGGATAGATTTATATGATTTTACAAATGAGTGTTTACAAGTTTTTTTTAATGAAACCCTTATAGCTAAGATAAATAGCGTGCAAAAGAATGTGTCAGAGGCAGTAATTGCTGAATGTCATGGAGAAAATAAGGGTAATGCCCATGGATTATCAATATTTTTTCCAGACCAAGATTCACCTTGGTGGAACTATGATATATCTTATTCTTTCTGTAACTTGGATTTTACGGAAAAGACCCATTGGGATGAATTTCTCATTAAATATCTTAATGTTTCCAATGAAACGACCTATGTATATATATTAAAACCTACAAATGGATTATATCTGAATAATAATAAAATCTTCACCCCTTTTATTAATATGATTTTAGGTGAGATTGAAATAAAAGTTACTGCAGCAGATTTAGACGGCATTGACCGAGTAGAGTTTTTTATAAATAATCAAAATAAACACATCGATACAACTTATCCATATAGTTGGAATTGGGAAAAGAAAAAACCTTTTAGGTTTAGAAATATTATAAAAGTAATCGCGTATGATAACAAGGGAAATAGTGCCCATAACAAAGTTACAGTAATCCGTTTGTACTAAAAATTGTAAAGATAAATCTTGGGTATGGTAAGAGAAAATTTAAACAACATATTTTTTAATAATTATTATATACACCACATCGCTACTAGTTAAGGTGGGGAAGTATGAGTGGTTTATTTGGTATTGTAAGCAATGATAACTGTGTGCCGAATCTATATTATGGAATTGATTACCATAGTCATTTGGGAACTGAATATGGCGGTATTGCATTTATTGACAAAAATGGAAAACCTGTTAAAAAAATCCATGATATTTCAAATTCACAGTTTAAATCAAAATTTGATGAAGTCGTTAACAATATAGAAAGCAACTTAGGAATTGGTGTAATATCAGATAAAGATCCTCAACCATTAAATTTTGAAGGAAAATTTGGACCTTTTGCTATCTGTTGCGCTGGTTTAGTTAGTAACAAACGTGTATTGGTTAAAGAACTGATTAGAAAAGGTATTTCTTTTAGTGAGATAGATAATGATGAAATAAATACAACTGAACTAGTTGCTAATCTAATAAATCACGGTGAAAACATAATCGATGGCATCGAATATATGTATGACAAGATTACCGGATCAATATCTTTATTATTATTAACAAAAAATGGAATATATTGTGCAAGAGATAATAATGGAGTTACTCCATTGATAATTGGAGAAAAACAAAAAGAAATTGCTGTAGCAAGTGAATCCTGTTCATTTTCTAATCTCGGATTTAAAATAAAGAAATTTATCAAACCAGGTGAAATTGTTTATATAAGTAAAAAAGGCATTGATGTTGAAAAAAACGGTGGAAATTTAAATAAAATATGTGCATTTTTATGGATATATACTGGATTTCCTGCATCAACTTTTTAGCAAGAAGGGACAATGTCGAAGTGGACTTAGTTTCAGGGGTACCAGATTCAGGAATAGCTCATGCAATTGGATATGCTATGGAATCAGGTAAACCTTTTAGACGGGTGTTACTCAAATATACCCCTGGATATGGACGAAGTTATACACCTTTGTCTCAAGAAATCAGAGATCGTGTTGCATTGATGAAACTAATAGCAAATGAAGAAATTGCTAAAGATAATAGAATAATTTTATGTGAGGATTCCATTGTTAGAGGAACGCAGCTAAAAAACTACACAATTACTAAATTAAAAAATGCTGGTGCAAAAGAAGTGCATGTAAGACCTGCTTGTCCGCCATTGATGTTTCCCTGTATTTACAATCTATCTACAAGAAGTATAGATGAATTAGCGGCCAGAAAAGCAATTCGATCAATTGAAGGAAAAGATATAGAGGATGTTTCAGAATATTTAGATCCAGAATCTAATAAATATCAGAAAATGTTAGATTGGATAAGAAAGGATTTAGGTGCAACTTCATTAAAATATCAATTATTAGATGATATGATTGAAGCAATTGGTTTACCTAAAGAAAAATTATGTTTATATTGCTGGATAGGTAAAGGATTTCAAAAAAGTTTGGTATCATATGAAGAATATGTTACTACAGCGTAATACCTCAATAAATTAGATATCTCTTCTTTTAAAGAAAAAATATGCTAAAAATAATGGCACTAATAACCATATCAACTGAACAGTAAGAAGAAAAGGCATATTAATCCAATCCGGGGCTTCAATTTGAAATCCAAATGCTTGTTTAAGACCGAATGCTTGCATAACAGCCATTTGATTTGTATCATTAGGACTAAAAACGACCGAAGTCCAAAACCAATCAGGAAGACTTGAAAGACCCGAAGGTGATAAAAAATCCTCATAGCTACCACCTGATGCAATATATATACTCATAACTATAAGACCATAAATCATTGCCCAAAAAAACAAAATAACTCCACCAGCAATAGCTCTAACACGAGTACTACAAAGCGCAGAAATGCAAATTACTGCACTTAGGTACATTACACCCAGAAGAATAGATAGTCCAATAAACGCTAGATATGCTAAACCTTCCTCGGCTCCAACAGTTGCTGCAATTACAATACCGCCTAAACCAAATCCTATTAATGGGGTAAGAGCCAGTACTGAACCAAGACCTAAAAATTTACCTAAAAGAACCTCTACTCTCCTAACAGGGTAAGATAGAACAACATATAATGCACCCTTTTCTGCTTCACCAGCAATTGTTGAAAAACCAAGCATTATTGCAATTAATGGAATGAGAAGAGCGGATATACTTAGAAGTGTAGCAACAGTAGCTTCCATGCCACCAAATTCACCTTGTCCACCAGCTACATAGGAAGAAACAATTGTCAGAATTATAAAAATAATTGATATTGCAATTATCCATCTACTTCGAATGTTATCCATGAATTCTTTTTTTGCAATAGTATAAACTGATTTGAAATTGAAACCCACCATTATGCACCACCCTCAATTAACTTTACAAAAGCATCTTCAAGAGATGGCTCTATTGTCTTAATATTATCTATTTTAAGTCCAGAATTTTGAAGAGAAGTAATTATATGACTTTTAACATAAGATTCACATGTTATAAAAAGTGTGTCATCATTTGCGTTGACCGCCTCTATTCCTTCAATATTTTTGATTACTTCTGGAACTCTTCCATTTAACCCTGAAATAGAGATTTCAAGACGTGGTTTGATACGTAAATATTTATTCAGATTAGCTACAGTATCTTCAGCAATGAGTTTACCTCTGTTTATAATTGCCACCCGATGGCAAAGGTTTTCTACTTCACTGAGAATATGAGATGAAAAAAGTATGGTAGCGCCTTGTTTATTCAACATCTTAATTTTTTCTCTAATTATTTTAACCCATCGAGCATCTAAACCACCCATTGGTTCATCAAGAATATAAACAGGGGGTTTACCAATCATTACTTGTGCAACACCTAATAACTGAACCATACCTTTTGAGAATGTACCTACTTTTCTATTTATGGCATCTTCAAGACCAACTTCCTTTATTAGAGGCTTTGAAACAGATTTATCAACTCCCCATAATTCGCTTAAGAAATTCATTGTCTGTAGTGGAGTAAGGTTATCATAAAATGCAACCCGTTCAGGTAGATATCCAACTGAAGCTCTTGCTTCAATGCCCTTTTTAATAATGTCAAATCCATTTATTTTTATTTCACCTGAGTTAGTATGAATTAAACCAAGTATTGCTTTTATAGTTGTGGATTTTCCTGCTCCGTTAGGACCGAGAAGACCAAAGATTTCTCCTTTTCGAACATTAAATGAAAGGTTATTTACAGCTATTAATTCTTTATATTTTTTTGTTAAATCTTTTATTTCTAAAGCAAAAGAATCATGAACTACTCTAGAAATCGATTCATCAATTGGGAAAGTGAAAACGCCTTTAATATTACATGAAGGACATGTTATGTGAACTTTTTCTCCAGGGTTGCCCTGAACAGTTAATGTATTTTTGCATTTTGGACACATAATGGTTTTTGTAATCATTGTTTATTCTCCATTATTTTATTTATAATCAGTTAACAGTTATTTATTTTTGATTGGCATTAAATTTGAACAGTATATTAGTATAAGCTAAAATATCTTCGGTATTTTCAAACATAACAAAAACTAATGCCCTATTTTTATACCATTATGTGGTTATTTATTGTTTTAAATGGTAATTTTTTTAAGAAATAATCTTAAGAGTAAATTTTCATAATATGAGGAACTGCCTGTGTTTAGAATTTCTAAGATAATACTTTCAGTTGTTTTGCCAACTCCTTTGATGTCTTTTAAATTATTTTTAATTGTTGATAAAGGTTTTTTTAATTTAGAAATAGAGTAAGCAGCAAAACCATAAGGCGATGGTTTTCCTTCGAGTTTTAAAATATAATCTAAATGCTCTAGTATTACTATTACAAGATTATTTTCATTTAAAATATTTTTTAAAAGCTTTGGAGGAATTCTAGTGGGTATTTTATGTTTTTTAATGGCAATATTGAAGTTTTTATGAATAGAATCATAATATTCTTTAGTTGCATTTCCCCATTTTTCTCCTTTGTAAATGTTTTGATATTTTTTATAAAGATTTGGATAATTTTCAGTAAGTTTATTTAAAAAGTAATGTTTTTGTCTTCCTTCTTTTAATGTCATACCGCCAAAGATTATGAAGTCTACGCCTGCTTTTTTTGCTTTAAGAAGAGAATCTTCAATCATTTGAGGATGGTCGGTGATAAACGGAATCACAGGTAATAGAAACATTCCACAAGCAATTCCTTCATTTTTAAATAATTTAATCGCATCTAGTCTCTCACTAGGTGAAGGAACTCCAGGCTCAAATATACGGCTAATTTCATCATCCACAGACGAAAAACTGAAGCTTACTATTGCTTTATTTTGTTTATTTATTTTCTTTATTATATCTATATCTCTTTTTACAAGAGTAGATTTTGTAAGAATTGAAATAGGATAGTTATATTCATACAACACTTTTAGAGCGTTTCGACTTAATTTATACTTATTTTCAATTGGTTGATAACTATCTCCTACACCCCCTCCACACATAATAAAACAATTATTCAAAGGTATTCGTTTTCTTTTTGGATCAAGCTCTCTATGTAACAAATCTACTGCATTTATTTTTACAATAACATCGTTTCCAAATTCACCATTTACATTATATTTTTCCGAACGACCATCGCAATATACACAATTGTGAATACATCCTCGGTAAAGGTTAAACCCGTATTGAGAAATGAACCAAGAATCGATTTTTCTGTATTTTCTTAGAATAGTTTTTGTCTTAATTTCTTTAATCATATTAAATCAAATTGTTGTATTTGTTAAAGAAATCTTCCAAATCAATGTTTCCTCCACTAATAATGACACCGATTCTTTTTCCTTTAATATATTTATTCATTTTTTTAGCACCTGCAAGTGAAACTGCTCCTGATGGTTCAACTACTATTTTCATTCTAATCCATAGGAATTTCATTGCATCTAATATTTCCTTTTCACTAACCGTTATAATTTTATCAACATTTTTTTTAATTATATCAAATGTTCTTTTACTAAGTGACGTTCTTAAACCATCGGCAATAGTATCTGGATATGAACTTAAATGTAATATCCCATCCTGAAAAGATCTATATGCGTCATCTGCTTTTTTAGGTTCCACAGCAATAACCTTTGCCTTTGGGCATAATCCTTTTGTCGCAATTGATGTACCACTGATTAATCCCCCTCCACCAACTGGGCAAAATATATAATCTAAATCACCGACTGTTTTGATTAATTCTAAAGCTGCAGTTCCTGCACCGGCAATAATCTGATCATCATCATAAGGATGAATGAGAAGATACCCAAATTTTTTAATAAGCTTATTACATCTTTCTTCTCTAGCCTCAATGCTATTAGAACATTGCACAATTTTAGCTCCATATCCGCGTGTTGCATCTAATTTAACCTTTGGTGTATTTTCAGGCATCACAATAACTGATTTTATTCCTAAAATAGAAGAAGCAAGTGCTAATGCCTGTGCATGATTTCCACTTGAATGAGTAACCACACCCTTTGCTTTTTCTTTAGCGCTTAATTGTATTAATTTATTACAAACGCCTCGGAATTTAAATGCACCAGCGCGTTGAAAATTTTCACATTTAATAAATATTTTTGCTCTTACTTTTTTATCTAAAGTTCTAGAAGTTAATATAGTTGTTTTGTTAACCATATTTTCTATTCGTTTATATGCCTCTTCAACTTCATTTAAAGTTAGCATGGTCGTTTATAACAGATGCTTAATATTTCAATTTTTTTGAATAGATCTTAGAAGATCTATCAATAAAAAAATAATTATTTTTGAGATATTTTTCAATTTATATTATATGTATAAAATTTTATATATAATAATTATATTACTATATTGTTATTCTGTCGTAAGGTAGAAGATACTCGGCTTTGCACTTAACCTTATGAAGAAATTAAAGCAGAAGTAGTTGAAAGGGAGGTAGAATATGAAGAAGTTAGTTACAATTGGAGTCGCAACATTGATGATATTGACTTTATTTGGATGCGTTTCTACTGGTAAATTAACAGAAGATAATACAGATATTTTGACACAAGAGACTTATGAGCTTAAATTTGGAAAGCTAATGTTATGTGGAGAACCAATAAATACCACAAGGTTACCTAACGAACCTGGTTGCTACGTAAAACTTCTCAGAAAAATGGATTGTGAATGGTCGCTCTGTTGTATATCGGCTTGTCCGCTTTTTAAAAGACAATCAACTGAGGGGTTTTGTTGTATTTGCGAAGATTGCCGATTTTCAGGCTCCGTAAGTTTTAGAGCTTTCTTTGGACATATCTGTGTTAAATATACTCAACAAGATACACTAAAATATGCAATGTGCGGATTAGCAATAGGAATTAAATATTCTGGCAGTTGTCCATAAAATTTTCGATAGAAATTCTTTTGACAATAATATAAATCTCCATCTTTTTATTTTTTAATTCTATAGAGTAACTGGAAACGAAATAGACAGCAAAAACGAGTTGATTAATATAGAATAAATTTTTTAACATAGTAAATTACAAAAACAATCAACGTATTTCGCTCCTTATTTGCGGGTGTGATCTAGGGGTTATGATTAGGGCCTTCCAAGCCCTCTGCCCGGGTTCAATTCCCGGCGCCCGCATTTTCATGCAGGGGTAGCCAAGCATGGCCAACGGCGCAGGACTTAAGATCTAAAAGAATTAAAGGTTCGTGATGAGATATCCTGTCTCGAAGGAGTCCGAGGGTTCAAATCCCTTCCCCTGCATTTTTTACTAATTTTATTAAATAAAATTAATTATGATGAAATATATGTTTGTAATAACTAATTTTTTCTTAAAATAGATTGACATAGACAAAATATCTATATCTTTGATTTCATATTATATTGTTGGAAAGTGATACATATTGAAAAGATCCGATTTTTCGCATCCAAGGATAATAGATAATCAAGCATATGCGGAATTATATTATAAACGAAATAAAAAACGAGGAGAAACATTATCAAAAAAATATGCAGAAAGATTTTCAATACTTGGATTTGAAGAAGGTAACGTATTAGATGCTGGGTGTGGATATGGGATATACGCTATTCAAATAGCAAAATCGTTCCCTAAAGCAAAAGTGACAGGAATTGATTTAAGTGAATCTCTTTTACAAATTGCAATAAATGTTGCACAGGAAGAACATGTATCTGACAATGTTACGTTTCAAAAACAAGATGTCCAAAAACTACCTTTTACGGATAATTTTTTTAATTTAGTTCTGAATGTTAATATGATGCATATTGTTGAAAAACCTACAAAAATGATAAATGAACTCGAGCGAGTTCTTGCACCTTATGGAATTCTTGTAATAGCAGATATTAAACGCTCGTGGATTGGACATATCATGCCGTTATTCAAAACAGCGTTTACTTTTGATGAAGCAAAGAACCTTATTAATCATTCAAAACTTCAGAAAGGACAGTTTTATCAAGGGTTCTTTTGGTGGGGTTTTGAAATGATTAAAAACCAAAAAATTACTCCTTATAAATAATCATCTGTTAATCATTATAATGCCGGTAATTTGGGGTTCAAATCTATTTCCTTATACTTGATTCTAAAAAAGAAAAAAAGAAGATTTTCGTCACTTTTATCGTCAACAATTGAAAAGCTAATAAACTATCAATAATGCGAATTATTATTGATTGTTTTCAATATATTCATTAATCATTTCTTGGAATGTGTTATAAGCTTTTACAGCATCTTTTTGAGCAACTATGAATATTAACTCAGTCATTGTAGATATGTTTTCAAATATATTTATATTGTTCCAGGAAAGTTTTCTTGTAGCTAAAGCAAGAACACCGGGTGTAGATAGAAAATCTTTACTTAGACTTATAGTTAGTGAAACAAGATTCTTTTGTATGTTTAATATTTTTTCACTTTTTAGAATTTCGTTTAGAGAATCCAGATGCTTCTGAGAAATTACAATCGTTATTTCATAATTACCTTGGATTACATTCAGGGTTTCACCTTTTTCATAATCGACAATTTGATGTATTTGCTTGATTTTGTCTAGAGCAGAGGGCGTTTTAAGAATACATATGTCACAAAGATTCGTCTTCATAATGATTTCATGGCTCATTTTGAATCGTTCTTTTATGATGCTTTTCCTTTGAAGTTCTTCTCCATATCGTCTCAATGCCATCATGATAGTTGATATTTTAATTTTTTCGCCTAACTCAGCTTGGATTTCTGTTTGGAGCTTATTTGCTAAATTAACATAATTTACTATTCCTTCTATTAAAGCTTCTTGAAGCAATGGTCTTGAATTGATTGTTTTTTTAACCACATGACTAACAGTTACAATAACATTCACCTCATTTTTTTGTTAATATAATAACATTATGTTTATATAATATATATTTTTTACTGTTTGCTAAAAAAAGGTAATGAAAATGACAGAATGTATTACATGCGGAGCGGAACTCAATATTAAAGAAGATATAGGGTTAAACGAAATAATAACATGTAACGACTGTGGAGCTGAATTAGAAATAGTTGGAATAAATCCTTTGAAAATAGCTGAAGCACCTAAAGAAGAAGAAGATTGGGGCGAATAGTGATACAAATACTAGATGCCACACTAAGAGAAGGCGAACAAACTCCTGGCGTCTATTTTGATAACCATATAAAAATGGCCATTGCAGATTTACTAGATAAAATTGGAATTGATTTTATTGAAGCAGGTCATCCTGCAGTTAGTGAAGAAATAGAACATAGCGTAAAACAACTAGCTCAATTGGATATAAACGCTGTAATAGGGGCACATTCTCGTTCCTTAAAAAAAGATGTAGATCAAGCGTTGAATTGCGGTGTAGGACTCCTTGGAATATTTTACTGTGTTTCAAACAATAGACTCCAAGATGTGTTTAAAACTTCTCTTACGCAAGCAATAGAAAACATAACTAATATAGTAAAATATGCAAAAGAACAAGATCCAAATCTAATCATTAGATATACCCCAGAAGACACAGTAAGATCTGATTTTGAAAATATTATAAAAGTATCAGCAGCAGCAATCGACGCTGGTGTAGACATAATCAGTATAGCAGATACTACAGGATATATGATACCTGGAACAAAACAAAATATGTATGAATATGTATCAAAATTTAGAACAGAATTAGAAAAAATTGGATTAAAAACAAAAATAGCCGTACATTGCCATAACGACAGGGGATTTGCTTTAGCCAATGCAATCGATGGATATAGAGCAGGTGCAAGTATAATAGATGCAACTGTGTTAGGTTTAGGAGAAAGAGCAGGTATTGTGGATCTTGCTCAGCTACTTATAACGCTTAAAGCAGATTTCAATGAAAAAAACAATTGGAATTTAAAATTACTACCAGAGCTATATTCACTTGTCAGTAGATTTACAAATATTTCTATCCCAGTTAATTTTCCAATAGTTGGAAAAAACGCATTTACACACTGCGCGGGTATACATACCCATGCAGCTATGATTAACCCGTCACATTATCAAAGTCTAGACCCTAATATTCTAGGTCGTAAAACCGAAGTATGTCTAGATCATATGTCTGGTTTCTCATCCGTTAAACATGCCGTGGAAAAAATTGGAATAAATGCTGATAAGGATGTTATAAACAGAGTTTTAGATGAAGTAAAACTTGTAGGGCGTAAGGGAAGAACAGTGGATCAAGATGAGTTAAAATATATTGTTAAACTATGTAAACAACGAATAATTGCGGAGGTTTAATTTGTAATGAAAATTGGTTTTTTACATTCAATTATTAGGATGGATGAAAAATTTTTATTAGATGAAATGAAAAATCGTAAAAATGTAGAAATTGAAATGATCGATGATAGAAACCTTGAATTTACTCTGGGAAAAAATAATTTTCCATTTGATGTTGTACTTGAACGATGTATAAATCATTCCAGAGCCCTTCACTCTCTGAGGCTTTTTGAAAGTGTCGGAATAACTTGTGTAAACACATACAAAGTTGGAAACATATGTGGTGATAAATTACTCACATCCATTGTATTAGCAGAACACAACATATCCCAACCCGAGGTTAGAGTTGCATTTACTGAGAAATCAGCTTTACAAGCAATTGAAGACATTGGTTATCCCGTTGTTTTAAAACCAGCAGTAGGTTCATGGGGTCGATTGATTTCAAAGGTTAATGATAGAGATGCAGCAGAAGCAATTCTTGAACATAAAAAAATCCTAGGGAGCTATCATCATTCTATCTATTATATTCAGAAATATATTGAGAAAAAAGATAGAGATATTCGAAGTTTTGTTGTTGGAGATGAATGCATCGCCGCAATATATCGTACGTCTAAACATTGGATAACTAACACTGCAAGAGGGGGTATAGCCTCTAATTGTCATGTAACAGAAGAGTTAAATGATATATCATTAAAAGCTGCAGAAGCCGTTGGTGGTGGTGTAGTGGCAATTGATTTATTCGAAACAGAAAAAGGTCTAAGCGTAAATGAGGTAAATTATACTATGGAATTTAAAAATAGTATTGATACAACAGGTGTAAACATACCAAAAAAGATTGTTGATTATGTTTTAGAGGTGGCAAAGAAATGAAGGTAAGTATACTTGGTGCAAGTGGCTATGCTGGTGGTGAACTGCTGAGATTAATATTGCAACACCCTGAAATTGAAATTTTCCAAGTAAGCTCTGAGAGACTATCAGGAAAACCTGTTTCGTTTGCTCATCCAAATTTAAGGAAAAAAACAGATATAAAATTTTGTAGTAAAAATGATTTAAAAGACGTTGATCTATTGTTTTCAGCTTTACCTCATTCTCAACTAATGAAAGAATTTGAAAATTACGCTTGCTTAGCTGAAAAAATTATTGATCTATCATCTGACTTTAGATTAAAAAATCCAGAAGATTATCAAAAATGGTATGGTATTAATCATCCAAAACCAGAGTTATTAGATAAATTCGTTTATGGAATAGTAGAACTACACAGAGAAGAGATGAAAAAATCAAATTATATAAGCAGTGCTGGTTGTAATGCAACAGCTGTTATTCTCTCCCTATTCCCCCTTTTTAAGAAATCAATGGTTGACTCGAATTATCCTATAACAGCTGAGACAAAATGTGGTTCTTCAGAGGGTGGTAATAAGGTTTCTGAGAGTTCACATCATCCTGAAAGAAGTGGTTGTGTGCGTTCATATAAACCAACTGGGCATAGGCATACAGCTGAGATGAAACAGGAATTAGGAGTGTTTGTTAATTTTTCTGCTACATCCATTGACATGGTTAGAGGTATACTAATGACTGCTCATGTTTTTATAAAGAATGGTTTTTCAGAGATAGATATCTGGAAATCATATCGTGATATATATGGTAATGAGCCGTTTATACGTATTGTTAAAGAAAAAACTGGAATTTATCGATATCCTGAGCCTAAAATACTAATTGGCTCAAATTATTGTGATATAGGTTTTGAACTAGATGGAAATCGATTAGTAGTCATTGGTGCCATTGACAATCTAATGAAAGGTGCTGCTGGACAAGCAGTTCAAGCAATGAATGTGATGCATGGTTTTGATGAAAAAGTTGGCCTTGAATTTACGGGGTTACATCCAATATGATTGTTGTAAAAGTTGGTGGAGCATCAGGGATAAATTATGACCATGTTCTTGAGGATTTAGTCAATTATAAAGACGTAGTTTTAGTTCATGGCGGATCTGACGAGTTAAATAAAATTTCTTTAAAACTAGGAAAACCTCCTAAGATGATTACTTCGGCATCAGGGCATATATCTAGAAGAACAGATAAGGAGACTTTAGAGATTTTTAACATGGTTTATTGCGGGAAAATGAACAAGATGATTGTTGAGAAACTACAAAAATTAGGTGTCAATGCTATCGGTCTTAGTGGCATAGATGGTAAATTATTAATTGGTAAACGAAAGAACATTGTTATGGTTGAAGAAGGTAATAAAAAGGTTCTAAGAGATGATTATACTGGCAAAGTAGAAGATGTAAATGTTAATTTATTAAAATTACTTCTTAATAATGGTTATTTACCAGTTTTAACCCCTCCAGCTTTAAGCTATGAACATGAAGCCATCAATGTTGATGGTGATAGAGCATCTGCAGTTATTGCTGGTGCATTAAAAGCAGAGGCGTTAATTATTTTATCAAATGTCCCAGGGCTATTAATGGATGTCAATGATGATGATAGCTTGATTAAAGAAATAACCAAAGAAAATTCTGAACAAGCTATGTCATTTGCCCAAGGTAGAATGAAGAAAAAAGTCCTGGGTGCTTTTGAGGCTTTAGAAAATGGGGTAAATAAAGTAATTTTTAGTGATGCAAGAATAGATGAACCTATTACAAAAGCTTTACAAGGATGGGGGACAGTAATCCATTGAGCAGTACAAAAGTTTTAGAAGATACCTATGAAGTTGATGTTTATCCACGAAGAGATATAGTACTAGTTCAAGGGAAAAAAAGTAAACTCTATGATGAAAACGGTAGGGAATATATTGATTGCGCTTCAAATATTGGTGTTTCAAACATTGGTCATGCTAATGAAGATATAGCAAAGGCTTTGTATAATCAATATATGAAAATGGCAAATTGTTATAGTATGTTTTATAATGATGTAAGAGGAAAATTTGCTAAAAAACTAATTGATTTAGCACCAGGAAACCTTAACAAAGTATTTTTCTGTAATTCAGGGTCAGAAGCTGTTGAAGCAGCAATCAAATTTGCTCGTGCTTCCACAAATAAAAGCAAAGTTATCTGTGCCATTCGTGGATTTCATGGAAAAACTATGGGGGCTTTAGCAGCAACCTGGGATAAAGAATATCAGATTCCTTTCATGCCAATGTTACAAGGTTTTATCCATACACCTTTTAATAATTTTGAAAAGCTAGAAACAGCAGTTGATGATGATACATCTGCAGTTTTACTTGAGATAATACAGGGTGAGGGGGGTGTAAGGATTGGTGATAAAAATTATTTTAAAAAAATTAGGAAATTATGTAACGAAAGAGACATAATTTTAATAATTGATGAGGTTCAGACTGGTTTTGGTAGAACAGGAAAAATGTTCGCATGTGAACATTGTGATATAACACCTGATGTTCTATGTTTAGCAAAATCTATAGCTGGTGGTGTTCCAATGGGCGCTGTTATTTGTAATGATAAGATAAAAATTCCGAAAAAAAGTCATACATCTACTTTTGGTGGAAACCCAGTTGCCTGTGCTGCAGGACTTGCATCACTTGAATTCATAGAAAAAGAAAATCTTCCTCAAAAAGCAGCCGTATTAGGAGAATATTTTATGGATGGTTTAAAACAAATTCAAATTAACTGCTCAAGAATCACAGAAATTCGTGGTATGGGGTTAATGATTGGTATAGAACTTAATGAGAAAGCAGGCCAATATATAAATCCGTTAATGGAAAAAGGTGTAATTGTACTACTTGCTGGAAATCGAGTAATTAGACTATTACCACCTTTGGTGATAACAAAAGATGAAATCGACATAGTTCTAAGAGCAATAAATGATGTATTATGTTGCTAAAAGATATGCTTGAGTGTTATAGTCCAACTGGTTATGAGAGCGAGTTGGTTGATTTTTTAATAAAGTGGGCTAATAAAAATGGTTTAAAAGCATATAGGGACAATGTTGGTAATTTTATTGCAAAAAAAGGCAAAGGTAAAGAAATTCTTATGGTTAGTCATGTTGATACTGTACCAGGTAAAATCCCAGTAAGAATCGAAGGTAACAAGTTATTTGGAAGAGGGGCAGTAGATGCAAAAGGTCCTTTAGCATGTTTTTTAGAATCATCCTTAAAAGTATCTAAGGGCAAAATTATAATTGTTGGTGCAGTAGATGAGGAGGGAGATTCCAAGGGTGCAAATAATATTTTAAATAAATTTAATCCTAAATATATAATTGTTGGAGAACCAAGTGGTTGGAGTAATATTAATATTGGCTATAAGGGGAGATTAAACATTTTTTATACCTATAAGACAATTAAAGAACATATATCCTCTCCAAATTTAAACTGCTACGAAGAGACCATAGAATTTTACAACAAAATAAAGAATTATTGTATAAAGTTTAACAGTGGAAAAAAATTATTTGAACAACTAGGAATTAAAATAGTTTCAATTAATACAAATAATGATGATTTTGAAGATAAAATAACAATGCAAATTAATCTGAGGATACCTTTAGGGTTTGAAATACAAGATATAAATAAATTTATTGAAGATAATAAAAAAGATGCAATAGTATCTTATTCAAGTTATGAAGAAGCAGTGAAAGTAAATAAGAACAATATCTTGGTTTCTACGTTCATTGGAGCTATCCGTTCAGCTGGGGGAGTCCCAAAGTTCAAACTTAAAATGGGAACTTCAGATATGAATATATTAAAAAGATATATGGTACCTATTTTAACATATGGTCCTGGAAATTCAACTTTGGATCACAAGCCTAATGAGCATATCAATTTAGATGATTATGCGAAATCTGTGAATGTATTAAAAAATGTCTTAGAAAAAATTCAAGAAAAAAACGAATCTATACATTAAAGAATTTATTCCTAAAAAAAGATTTTAAATTGCCTTATAAAATAATCTGGAGATTATAACCATTTTTCATAACGAGAAACATAAGGATTAATAAATCTATCATAACCACTAAATTATAACCTTGTCAACAAGAGAAAAATCAAGTCATCATTTTTATAATTTTCTGAGTTTTATGATAATAGCCAAAGCGGTGCGATTCTATACGTTTTTGGTATTATCAAGTTTAAATCTAATTTTATCTGATAGCAGTAACAAAGATAAAAAGTAATTTAAACTCGAGGTTGAAAGCACTTCATTGTATAATTTAAAGTTTCTTTTATCTTATTTGATTTATTAAGAGATAAATCTTTTCAATAATTTTGTATTTTTATATCATAAAAAATTAATAAACCTTATTAATTGAACAAGTGCAAAAAATTACAATATAAAAATATTCTTTTGTACAATTTTTATTAAATAAATTTCTAATATTAATTGGAAAATAACGATATTAAAAATAGAGGAATTGATAAAATGAAAAAAATAGTTGGAATAAGTATATGCATGCTGGTTTTTTGCGTTACTGTATCTTCAGTAACAGCGATTGGAATAAATAATAAAAAATCCATGATACAGCATTCTTCTAGCCCTGAGATCGAATGGATACATACCTTCGACAGTATCATAAACGACAGGGCTTACTACGTCGATCAAACCATGGATGGGGGCTATATTTTTACTGGTTCGACTGTGGTAACTCCCCCCCACTACACAGAATTGCTTTTAGCAAAAACTGATGTAAACGGCGAAGAATCCTGGCATAATAATTTTCCGATTGAAATGACAAATCTTTATGGGACAGTTGTTCATCAAACAACAGACGGTGGCTATATCATTGTTGGTAGCGTCGGTGGCTCCTGGCTCTGGGATGTCCAAGTAACTAAAACCGATGCAAATGGGGACCTTGTCTGGCAGAAGAGCTTTGGAAAAAACGATAAGACTGATCATGGAAGCGATATCCTGCAAACCCCGGACGGCGGCTACATCGTCCTCGGTTTGACAGCCTCCTATGGTCATGGCAGTGGTGACCTCTGGCTGATTAAACTCGCGACAGATGGAACCGAACAATGGAACAAGACAATCGGCGGGGAATTTTTTGACGAACCTAAAAGTTTCACGAAAACCGTTGATGGTGGATATATCATTGCCGGCTGTACCGATGCCAACGATGGTATGGGAGATGTGTGGGTTGTAAAAACAGATGAAACTGGAGAAGTAAATTGGCAAAAAACCTTTGGTAACTCTAACTTCTGCGAGGATGGCGTTTGTGTCAAAACGGTATCCAACGGCTATATCATCCTGGGTAACACTTTAGAATATGAAAACTGGACGGAAAGCATTTGGCTACTCCATCTCAATTCTCAAGGAACACTTACCTGGGATCAACAGATATCCAAGAGCGACAACGTGCACGGCACCAGTATCACCACAACAACAGATGGCGGATACTTTATCACTGGTGCAATCATGGACAACATTAGTTTTATTTCTGATATATACCTTTTAAAACTCAACTATCAATGCGCCATACAATGGGATGCGACTCTAGACATATCAAACGGGTTAGATGATTGGGCAAACTGGGGGATACAGGAACGAGATGGTGGCTATGTTGCCATTGGAAGCACCGGTGACTTCTTCAACAAAACCGTAGATACCTTTATCTTAAAGATCGAAGCTGAGAAGGGTGTTGTTCTTGACTCAGTCACTGGAGGTTTCGGTGTGCATACCCATTTAAAAAACCTTGATACCACGAAAGCAACAGACGTGAGCGTCTCAATTAAGATAACTGGTGGTATACTCCATCTCATTAATGTTTCCCACATGGAGACGATCAGTATTCCCGCTGGAGAAGAAGCTACGGCCTCCTGCAAACCGTTTCTAGGACTGGGCTCCATTGACATTGCCGTAACGGTCAACGGAGCCACCAGCAAATACGAGGGAAAACAGCTCATTATCCTGACCCGGGTTCAATCCTAGGCTATGAGTTATTCCCTTCTCTCTCTTTCTTTCATTTTCCTTTTTTCAAATCATCAATAGATTTGGAGGAACACTATCATGAAAAAGACCAACTTAATCCTTATAATGATCGCTATCCTTATGACGTCTGTCATCCCCGCAACCTTCTCAGCCTCAACATTACAATCAGTCGCGCAAACCAAAGCATTTACCCATACAATGTTTGCCGAACTCGGCACGAAGCTCCCGTGCTCCAACTGCTACATCGCAAGAGAAGCACTCCATAAAGTATATACCAGCAATGAATACCCCTTCTACTATGTCTCCCTCGTCGATTTGGTTGATACTGCTGCCATCGATCGCATCGATGAATACAACCTCCATGGATACCCTACCGTTTGGTTTGATGGTGGGTATCGAGTCGAGGTTGGTGGGATCCCCGAATCCGAAGCATACTATCGCCAGGATCTCACAGACTGCGGTCCACGCACCGTCCCAAATATTGATATTAACCTCACCGCAACGTGGCTAGGTAATGCACAAATAGACATCGATATCACTGTCCTCAACTATGAAAGCTCTTCCTATCAAGGCCACATCCACGTGTACGTCACTGAAGTCGAATCAACCATGGGCTGGAATGATACCGTTGGACACCCTTACACCTTCCCGCTTCTTGATTACGCTTTCAACCAGGATATCTCCATAGCCTCTAGCGGTACCTGGACCGGCTCTTTGATCTGGGATGGCCATGACCATTACGATGCTCAAGGCAATGATTTTGGCAATATTCAATTCGGAAATCTACAAGTCATCGCCGCAGTCTTTAATTCCGAAGTTCATCAAGGCTTCTCTGACCCACCGAACGGGAACCCATTCGATGCCTACTACATCGATGATGCTGCCGGCGTCTGGCTTGGTACTCCACATCCACCCGAGGTTCCCACAAACCCCAAACCAGTCGATGGTGCCACCAACGTTGACGTCACAAAAGACTTCTTCTGGACGAATAACGATCAGGATATTGGCGAAGACGTGTACTCTGACCTATATTTCGGAACCACAAACCCTCCACCACTTCTAAAGACCAATATCTTCGAGATGACCTATGATGTCGGCATAATGCAGTTCCATACAAAATATTACTGGAAGATAGTCGCTCACGATAACCATGGGCAAATCACGGAAGGACCTATCTGGAGTTTCACCACAGCTTCTGTGCCTGACATCACACCTCCAACTGTCACTATTAAAAAACCAAAGATCGGCTATTTCTACATTCAAAATAATAATGGAAAGAAGCGTCTGCTGTTGAAAAATGCTCTAATTATTGGCAAGATCACCATTGAGGCAAATGCCATAGATACAGAATCAGGCATCGACAGAATCTCGTTCCTCATCGATGGAAAGAAGCAAGCCGAAATCACGACCGCGCCTTATACCTTTTTGTGGAAACGGTTCAGCCTACCCTTTATCTCTCACACGATCAGTGTCGTGGCTTATGATGAGGCGGGAAACAACGCACGTCAGGATATCAAAGCTCTAAAGTTCCTATGAGAAGCTTTAAACGGAATTGAGAGTAATACTCAATTCCCACCGATTCTATGATAATTCTGTCATGGAAGAGATTCTTTCTCTTTTTTTCTCATGACCCGTTATCTCGTATTACGATTCTATTTTTCAAATACCTTTATTTTAATCTTCCTCCTGTTTCCTTACTTCACTTGAATTTATTGAATTAAAACCTGTTTCTGTGATAACTTTTACAATAAACAATAGTAAAATTTATATTTTATTATAATATTACAAATGTTATAATATTTTAGGAAGGAGACAAAAAATGAAATCAAAAATAATATCTATTTTAATAATGACGCTGTTGATAACTGCTACTATAATGACAGTAAATGGGGCAATGAATGTTGATAAAAACAATGTAGAAAGTAAAGCTACCACTAAAGAAAAATCAACTTATCAACCATGGACTATTCAGTTTAGCTTTGACGCTACATTAGCAACTGGAGCATCAGGAAATGCTGGTTGTGAGTTTGATGGAACATATTTTTATACTACCCGGTGGGCAAGTAACGAAATCCATCAATATACCAGCGCTGGTGTCTTGGTAAAAGAGTTCTCCATAGCAGGTGTCACTGGACTTCGTGATCTTGCATATTGCCCAACAGATGGCTATTTATATGGTGGAGCCGCAAGTAGTACAATTTGGGGATTTGATCCTATAGCTGAAACTCTAGAGGTTACATTAACAGGTAATTTTCAATGTCGCGCTATTGCCTACGATGAAGATCTCGATGTATTCTATGTATCCAATTGGGGGGATCCAGTTTGGATAGTAGATCGTACCACTGGCACTATAAATGGTCAGTTTGACCTGGTGACAACCACAAGTACCTATGGATTTGCCTATGACAGCGTATGCAACAGTGGCGGGCCATATCTATGGGTTTTTGACCAAGGCGATGGCGCAGGACAACCGCAGTATATCCATCAATGGGATTTGTCTGTTCCTGGATATACAGGTGTTCAACATGATGTAAATCCCGATGTTGGTTCAGGTTCTGGTATTGCTGGTGGGTTATTTTTTACGACAGATTTTGCACCAGGATATGCAACCTTAGGTGGCCTCTATCAGGATGGAGATCCACCAGGTACTGGAGATTGGGTTTTCTGTTATGAACTCTGTGAATATGAAGAATGTGAAGCCAGTATCGATGTTGAAAAATATGTATGGGACCCAGATCACCAAGAGTGGATAGACGCTGATTATAATAATACAGCTTTAGATTTACCTATATGCACGGATACAACATTCAAGATTGTTATACACAACGATGGAGAAGAACCTCTATATGATATAATTGTTAAAGATAAAATGCATGACAGCCTAAAATTCATCAGCGGAGATCCAGAACCTGACGAAATTTATTATGAAAAACCATTTTGGTACATGGAATGGTATTTCCCTGGACCATTAATGCCTTGTAACACAATTGAATTGTACATTACAGCTCATGTTAATGGACCAGAATGCAGCTACGATTTCAACTACGTA
>SMTZ1_10005264_pt1 | contig 37251 bp, 25 predicted proteins | sample DeeMarSWOR136_30_FD_25667 | JGI IMG/M metagenome (IMG submission 25667)
TCTATTTCGAGTACGACCTGACCACGGGCAAGCTTACCGTACTCAAAGACTATGAAAAACCGCCAAAGCGGCCAGACTGGGCCTCCATCTCTCCAGACGAACAGACCATTCTTTTTGCCCGCCACCATAACCTCTACACTATGGATAAAGCCAACTACGAGAAAGCCCTGAAAGACGAGAAAGACAAGGATATCGTGGAACAGCAGCTGACTACTGATGGCGAGGAATACTACAGCTATGCCCAGCGAGACAGGGGCGAGACCAACGTGGACAAGGAAAAGAACAAGGACAAGCGCAAAGGCGTTCGGGTCATCTGGTCCAGGGACTCTAAAAAGTTTGCGATGATCAGGTCTGACGAGCGGAAAGTCAAAGACCTGTGGGTCATCAATTCTGTCGCTGAATCCCGGCCCACTTTGGAGACCTATAAATACCAGATGCCCGGCGAATCCGAATCGCCTGTCCTTGAGGTCTTGGTCTTTGAACTCGAGTCAAAGAATAAAATCAAGGTCGATATAGATAAGTTCAAAGACCAGACCGTCTCCATCCTGACCGCACCGCGTCTGGCAAAGGACCGGGATGACGAAAACCGCCCCAGCCTCTGGCTGTCCGAAACGCCGGACAAGCTCTATTTCTCCCGCACCAGCCGCGACCTGAAGCGCATCGACATCTGTGTGGCAGATGCCGTGACCGGTGCGACGAAAGTTTTGATAGAGGAACGGCTCAATACCTATGTCGAAACCAGGCAGTTGGGACTGGTCAACAACGGGAAAGAGCTCATCCACTGGTCAGAACGCAACGGCTGGGCCCATTTCTATCTTTTTGACGGGGATGGCAACCTGAAAAGCCAGATCACTTCCGGCCCCTGGCACTGCGAGGGTATCGAGGGAATCGATGAAAAGAATCGGATTCTCTATTTTACGGCCAACGGCCACGAGGAAGGTGAGGACCCGTATTATTATCACTTGTACAAGATCAACTTCGACGGAACAGGCCTCAAACTGCTCAACAAGGGCAATTTCAGTCACAGCACGAGCATGTGCGATTCCAACCGCTTTTTTGTGGATAACTACTCCCGTGTCGATACGGTTCCCGAATCCGTCCTTTACGACAATCAGGGAAACCTCCTCCAGAAACTGGAAATAACCGACCTCTCTCTCCTTGTTCAAGCTGGGTTCAAATTTCCTGAGACCTTCCAGGTCAAGGCTGACGACGGGATCACCGACATTTACGGAGTCATGTACAAACCGTTTGATTTTGACGAGACCCTGCTCTATCCAGTCATCGCCTATGTCTATCCGGGGCCACAAACAGAAAGCGTGCCTAAATCTTTTTCGGCAAGGTCGAGCAACATCGCGTTGGCCCAGTTCGGCTTCATCGTCATCTGTGTGGGCAACCGCGGCGGGCATCCAGCCCGGTCCAAGTGGTACCACAATTACGGCTACGGGAACCTCAGAGACTACGGGCTCGCCGACAAAAAAGCGGCCATCGAGCAGCTGGCAGACAGACATCCCTACATTGACATCGATAAGGTCGGTATCTACGGCCACTCCGGAGGCGGGTTCATGTCCACAGCAGCCATGCTGGTCTATCCCGACTTTTTCAAAGTGGCGGTATCCTCTGCTGGCAACCACGAAAACAATGTCTACAACAGATGGTGGAGCGAGAAGCATCACGGGGTCAAAGAGGTCGTGGACAAAGACGGGAACATCACATTCGAATACAGCATCGAGAAGAACTCCGAGATCGCAAAAAATTTGAAAGGAAGGTTGCTCCTGACCACAGGAGACATTGATAACAACGTCCATCCGGCTAACACTCTGAGGCTGGTCAATGCGCTCATCCGGGCCAACAAACGTTTTGATTTTTTTACCTTCCCCGGACAGCGTCACGGCTTCGGTGATATGAACGATTACTTTTTCTGGATAAGAGCCGACTATTTCTGCAAGCACCTCATCGGAGATTACTCCCAGAGCGTGGACATGGTCGAGCTCAACCGGGAAAAGGAGATGACCGGCAACAAAAGCAGAGGAAGATAAAGCAAACTGGATCTGGTCAGTCTTTCTCGGGTTGAACATAAGAACTATTTTGTGTGGGTGATTGAATAATTAAAATACACGCTATCTTGAAGAAGGTCTTTTTATATATCTATCAACTAGTCCGGAGAAAGAAAAAACTGAAATTTATGCGTCTATTTTCAGCAGCTTTTTGGCATTCAGGCCGAGCATACTCGATTTATCTTCTGAGGAAACATCCAGGCTTTTGATGCTCTCCACCATTTTCTCCAGACTCCCGATCTGATGGGGATAATCGCTGCCGGCAAGAATATGGCCCGCACCCGCAAAATCAACAGCAAGCCGCAGTGCTTTTACGTCAAAGTTCACCGAATCATAGTAAAAATCCTTCAAATATTCACTCGGAGGTCTACTGATATGTTCCCGGCACTCTTTGAAGGCATAATACCCTCTATCGAGGCGTTCCGCAAGATAAGGAATAGCTCCTCCCAGATGAGCGAGGACCCATCTTACTCCGGGGAATTTCTCAACAACTCCACTAAAGACCAGTTTTGCTGCGGCAAGCGTAGTATCAAAAGTAAATCCAACTAACGGCATAAGCCAGTATTCAGTCATGGCCTCAACTCCTACCGGAAAATTCGGATGGATATAGAACACCGCGGCTAGCTCATTTGCCTTTTCATACAGCGGCCAAAACCGCTGGTCGCTCAAGGCAATCCCATTTATGTTGCTGTAAACCATCACCCCCTTGAAACCCAATTCATTGAATACACGTTCAAGCTCAACGATCGAAGCCTCGGGGTCGTTCAGGGGAAGCGTGGCTAAAGCAGTGAACCGGCCTCTGTGCTCAGTCATTATTTCCGCAAAACTGTCATTGACCTTTTGGGCCAACTCGACGGACCGCGCGGGCGTTTCGATTTGGGTTCCAGGAGTGGTGAAGGTCAGAATCTGCAGGTCAACGCCAGCATCCTTTACAGCTTTTTCCCTCGATGCTATATCCCTGTGCTCAGGAACAAGGATATTGTAATCTCCAGGGTAATGGAGCAGCGGATTATGCTCCTTATCAAAAGTGACTTTAACCCTACTCGGCCCTTTTTTAACTGCCTCAACATACTCAGGAGGATAGAAATGATTGTGAAAATCGATAATAGTCATCTGGCCAACTCCTTTTTATTTTTTTTGATCCATAACAGATAGACGGGGATCCCGGCAAAGATTATAGAAAGTCCAATCACACTTTCTCTTGGATCGGATATGACTTGATTGGCGACTATTGCCAGGGAGGAAATAATGAACACGGCAGGAACGACCGGATAGCCCCAGATTTTGTACTGGCGAATGATATTCGGCCGTCGCCGAAGCAAGAATAAACCGAATGCCATGAAAGCAAAGAAAATCCACTCAGTGTAAACAACCCGCGTGAAAAGCTCTTTATAGGTTCCGGTTGCTACAAGAATTGCTGACCAAACCGCCTGGATGACAATTGCCCTGTGAGGCGTGAGGTATCGGGGATGGACTTCTCCCAACCAGCGAAAAAGAAGGCCATCTTTGGCCATGGCATAATACACTCGAGGACCGCAGAGAACAATGCCGCTCAAAGCCCCGAAGGTTGAAAAAATCACCAAGGATGACATAACCGAGCCTCCGCCATAACCGAGCAAGGCGTCAGCCGTATCCGCAGCGATCCGTGTGGATGAGGCAACGACATCCAGCGGCAGGATATACATGTATACGGCATTCAAAGCGATATAGCACAAGGTCACTATGATCGTGCCCAGCATCAAAGCCCTGGGAATAATCTTGCGGGGATCAACTGTTTCCTCGGAACTATAGGTGACCATATGCCACCCGCCAAAAGCGAATAATCCAGCAACCAAAGCCAGGAAAAAATGATTAAGGGAGATTCCATTATCGGCAATACTCTGGGCTGCATAATGGTCCGGGATTCTTGAACCGAGACTAAATCCCATGATAACAATGAAAACTATCGCAACCACCTTACCCAGAGTAAAAAGTGTCTGAACCATACTCCCCTGCTTGACTCCAAAGTAATTGATAACAGAAATCCCAAAAATCGCAGCTATGGCTGCAGCTTTAATTCCTCTGTTTCCAAGAGGAATAAAAAATCCTAAATAGCGCGCAAATATGACAGCAATCGCCGCAATAATCCCTGAATGGATGCTCCAGAACATCCCCCAACCCCATAAGAAGCCAACTCCTGGCGAATACGCCTCCTTCAGATAAACATATACGCCCCCTGATTGAGTGAAAATCGAAGCCATTTCGGCACAGACAAGAGCACCAAAGAATGTCAGAACTCCCGCCACCAGCCAGACTAGGAATACCCCAACTACAGAGGGAACCTGTCCTGTAATCTCGGAGGGCTGGACAAAAATGGAAGCCCCGATTATGGTTCCAGCAACCATTGCCGTTGCATGAGGCAGGCCGATTGCCCTCCTCAATTCAGTTTTTGGCGCTGCTTTCATCGCTCAGCCTTGTTGCCGTTCAATGTCAATAGCCAGTCACATCAAAAGTCTGTTACTGCCGCAAAACACCTGGTTCTCATATCCTGATTATTTATTCAGGAATCTGCTTCTCTTTCTGCTTCCTTTTAAAATACATAAAGGACATCAATCCAATGGCCATGAATATCAAACCTGCCCAGGCCTGTTTTGGCTTCTCTATCAGAGTATTGACAACAAAAAAGCCGGTGATGATGATGAACAGCGCAGGTGTAAAGGGATAGCCGAAAGTTCTATAGGTCCGGAGAGCATCCTTTTTCTTGTGCCGCAAGATGAAAATGACAAAGGCGGCAAGCGCGAAAAATATCCAATCGATGAATACCACGTAGGTGATAACATCCTCAAAAGTGCCCCAGAACAACAATAAGATGATGGCCCAGGCGGACTGGATAAGGATGGCATTGACGGGCGTCCGGAACCTGGGATGAACCCAGGCCAATTTTTTAAAAAAGAGGCCGTCATCAGCCATGGCATAATAAATCCTGGGAGCGGAAAGCGTGTATATCCCGGCTGTTCCAACCACAGAGATAGCGATGATGACTGCGATCAGGTTTCCTCCGAAAGGCACCACTGTACTGACCGCATCTGCGGCCAGGCTCTCAGAGCCGACGATTTCAGGAAGCGGCAACAAAAAGAGATAAGCCAGATTGGTCAGCAGGTAAACCAGAGCCACGATCAGAGCTCCTAAGACCATTGCTCGAGGAACATTTTTCTGGGCATCCCTGGCCTCTCCCGCGACGAATGAAGCATGCTGCCAGCCTCCGTAGGACCACAAGACCCCGATGAGCGCCAGCCCGAAGGCGACAAAAAGATTTCCGGAGGAAACAGCCTGGCCTGTCTGAGAACTCATCAGCCCGGGATTTCCCATGAACAATCCCACCGCAATGATGCCCGCGATACCGATGAGTTTGAGTCCGGTGAAGATATTGGAGAAGACCTCTCCGGCTTTCACTCTCAGGATATTGATAATCGTGAGGATTATGATCGATGAGACAGCCACCGCTTTAATCCCCGTATCGCCAAACGGAATGATAAAGCCAAGATAATAAGCAAAAGCGATATTCAAGGCAGCCAGAGAGCCGGAATTGATGACCAGCAGATAAGCCCACCCGTACAAAAAACCGAAGAGATCCCCGAAGCCTTCTTTCAGGTAAACGTAAACTCCTCCGGCCTGGGGAAACATGGCTCCCAGCTCGGCAAAAGTGAGAGCGCCAGTCAGAGTGATGATTCCGCCCAAAGCCCAGACCAGGAGGATCAACAGCGGTGAAGGAAGATGTCCGGCAATCTGGGAAGGAGTCAGAAAAATGCCCGAGCCCACACAGGACCCGATGGCAATCATGGTCAGTCCATAAAGAGTGAGCTCTTTTCTCAGGGTGGTCATTTCATGTTTCCTGATGATCCAGCCTTATCCATCCGCCTTCGGCATTCCTTCCCGCGCCTTGAAAAGAGCATCTGTTGATAAATATCGATAAAATATCACTGGGAAACACCAGCGATCCCCGGTTGATAAATGTAGTCATAAGCACCTCATTGATCCACGGGTGTTTTTTCAAGAAGATATTCCGCCTTTTCTCCGTGGCAGCAATCCTCTGAGAGTTTTCTCTCCGCGATCAATGATGATTTCTTATTCATTAAATGGCTTCTCTGGTTTATATAACAAGACAAGAGGAAGTTCAACTGAGAATAACACAGAAAAATCCATTGCTCAGAGCATTAGATTTGACACCTTTGTGTGTGGATAATTCAATAGCTAAAATACTCGGAAATGACATCGCTCCCTTCAGTCTTATAACGTTATTTCCGTGTATCATACTCATTCAATTACCCACAATATCTGGAAGAGAATCGATAATATTTTGGGTCAAGTTAAGATATAATAGCATCGATTCTAGCCAAAAAACCGCAGTTCCTTAAAAAAGGAAAAAGGATGAAACACAAATTTCCAAACGCAACCAGGGTTCTCGCTCTCTTTTTTTTGTTCTTGGTGATACTGCTTACTCTTAGATGTCGGAAAAGCGAAATCCCCGGGAACTTTATTTTGATCGAGCCTGATGACTCTCCGGAAGATGTCGTCCGGAAAGCCGCCCAGGTCGTCCCCTCTGCGCGACAGCTTTCCTGGCAGGAGATGGAATTCACAGGATTCTTGCACTTCACTGTGAACACCTTCACAGACAGAGAATGGGGAACGGGCAAAGAAGAGCCTGCCTTGTTTAATCCCGTTGAGCTCGATGCCCGCCAGTGGGTCAGGGTCTGTAAGGATGCGGGCATGAAACAGCTCATCCTGACCGCTAAACATCACGACGGTTTCTGTCTCTGGCCGAGCAGGCAGACAGAGCATTCCGTAAAAAACAGTCCCTGGCGCGATGGAAAAGGAGACGTAGTCAGGGAGGTATCCGACGCCTGCCAGGAAGCGGGGCTGAAATTCGGAGTATATCTCTCCCCCTGGGACAGGCATGAGCCCACCTACGGAAACTCTCCGGCATATAACTCATTTTTCAAGAATCAGTTGAGAGAGCTCCTTACCGAATACGGCCCCATCTCTGAAGTCTGGTTCGATGGAGCCTGCGGGGAAGGACCTGACGGCAAAAGGCAGGTCTATGACTGGGAAGGATACCACCGTCTCATCCGCCGCCTTCAGCCTCAAGCGGTCATCGCCATAATGGGTCCGGATGTCCGTTGGGTAGGGACTGAGACAGGCTACGGCCGGGAAACAGAATGGAGCGTGGTTCCCATACTTCCCCAGGAATGGAAAAGCCTGCCAGATGACCTTTTCCAACATCCTTACTCTATTCGTTTTATTCCTCGAGGGGACCGCGTTGAGGCAGACCTGGGCAGCCGGGAGAAACTCAAGAGCGCCACAGCCTTGGCCTGGTATCCTTCAGAGGTTGACGTTTCCATCCGGCCAGGCTGGTTCTACCATCCCAGCCAGGATAGCCAGGTCAAAACACCTGAGAAATTGGTTGATATCTACTATAGCTCGGTGGGGCGCAATTCGCTGCTTCTTCTCAACATCCCTCCTGACCATCGGGGCCTCATCCACGAAAACGATGGCAAAAGTTTGCAGGGAATGCGGACCATCCTTGAAGCCACATTCAAGACAAACTTCGCACACTTGGCAAAGACAACTGCCAGCAGCGAGCAGAGAAACCATCGGGCTTTGAATACTGTCGACCAGGACAAAGATACCTACTGGGCATCAGAAGAGGCAGCAAAATCAGCAACACTCGAGTTTGAGCTCAAGGAGGAGAAGATATTCAACCGGGCTCTCTTGCAGGAATACATCCCAAAAGGGCAGAGGATCGAAGAATTCCTGTTGCAAGCTTGGAACGGGACCAACTGGGAAACATTCGCCAGGGGCACGACGGTGGGCTACAAGCGCTTGCTCCGGTTTCCGCCTGTAACCGCAAAAAAGATCCGCCTCATCATCTCCAGTTCAAGAGCTGCTCCCTCTCTCTCTGAGTTCGGACTGTTCAAATCACCCCTGACAGTGTCCGAATGACAGCAGAGCCGAAGATCAGGTATCCCTTATTGGGCATGAAAGAGCGATGAGGCAGGAATGGCCTGCTTCTCGATACCGGGTCCGGAATAAGAGACCTCGAAATCGACTCCTCCCGTTTTCTGGAAAAAGCCGACCGTTATCGGATGGAATCCGGCTGCAAGCGCGATCCGGCCCATGCCTTCCAGTGACCCGTGCAGCCCATCATTATCCACCACAAGGTCCTCTCCGATGTACAGACGGCTGCCGTCATCTGAAGCCACATAAAACCTGTAGACTCCGTCCCTGGGCACTTTTATGTATCCGGTGAATCTGAAGGCGAAGTATTCCTTTTGTGCTCTCGGGCTGATGTCAAAACTCGCCACTCCCCCTGAAGCCACTGGCTTCTGGGCATCAAAATCCGGAAGCCGGTCCCATGTGCCGTGAAAATACTCATAGATTAATCCTGAAGCCAGTTCGGTTGTCGTTTCCGCCGGACGAGGCATGACTTTGGTGAACGTTTTTCCGACCACCGCGCTTATCGCCTGGCCGCCACGAAAAATCTGGCATCGGACCGTCGTCGTCCTGTCCAGCTTGATCGGTTTTTTATAAACAGGAGCATCAGCTGTCGGCAGACTGCCGTCAAGAGTGTAGCGGATGTTCACCCGCTCCAGGTTGCTGGATAGGCTAACCTTTAACTCATCGCAGAATATATCGTTTTCTGCGCTGATCTCCGGCGCCCTGACGACCTCAGGCTTTCCATCAAATTCCAGCACGATCACCGAGACGACAGGGTCCGGAGCTTCATCAGGCACGGATATAACGGCAGACCCATGTTCGTAGGCAATGTCCAGCCGGTTCTGGGGGTCGGCCAATAAATAAACCGACCTGGCCTGGCTGACCAGCCCGGGAACCTGGAGGTTCCCATCCTCTGGCCAGTCAAACACATGGAGGAATAGCTTATCCTTTTTTGTCGTAGAGCGGCCCCAATCCAGCCTGGAGAACAGGCTGGCTGTCGTGGCGTAAATACTCTCACCGTTGATCCGCATCCATTCGCCCATGGCTTGTAACCGCTCAATGCTCTGCGGGGGAAAAAGGCCTTCGGCTGTGGGTCCGACGTTCAACAGAAAATTCCCGCCTTTGCTGGCGATATCCACCAGTTTGCGGATCAGGTCTTCAGTCGATTTCCAGTTATGGTCGTTCTTGTTGTACCCCCAGTGGTCGTTCATGGTCATGCAGGTTTCCCAGTCATAACCAAGACCGGTGGCCGGAATCTCCTGTTCCGGAGTCCCGAAGTCTCCGGAGGCTGTCTCCGGGTCAAAGGTCCCGGCCATGCCTGCGCGTCCTTTGCCCACACGGTTGTTGATGATGATATTCGGCTGGAGCGAGCGGACATAGTGATAAAGGTCACGTCCTCTCTCGAAATCCCAGGTGTTCTCCCATTCGCCGTCAAACCAGAGGACACCGATTTCGCCATAATTGGTGACCAACTCCTTTACCTGGCCCTTCATGTATTCCACATAACGGTTGAAATCGGCTCCCTCAGCGGAACGTTCTTCCCAGTTGCGCCGGGGCAGGTAATCCGGATGATGCCAGTCCATGATCGAATGGTACCAGCACATTTTGATGCCCTGTTTTCGGCACTCAGCAGCCAGTTCCTTGAGGATATCCTGCTTAAAAGGAGTGGCATCTATGACATCGTAATCGGTCTGCTTGGAATCGAACAAACAGAAGCCGTCGTGGTGCTTGCTGGTGATAACGATGTACTTCATACCCGCATCTTTGGCTGCACTGACCCATTCTTTGGCGTTGAACTTCACCGGGTTGAACTGGGAGGTAAATTTCTCGTACTCTTTCACCGGGATCTGGGCTGTGGTCAGAATCCATTCCGCATGCCGGGTTTCGCCCTTCCATTCGCCAGCCGGTACGGCATACAGCCCCCAGTGGATGAACAGGCCGAAACGAGCCTCCCGCCACCAGGACATCCGCTTATCCCTCTCTTCTTTCGTCTCCTTGATCATCAAGCCCTTCTCCCCGTCTTCCTTTGTCGATATGCTGCAGGATAAGAAAAAGACTGTGGAAAAAATCATAAGACACAGAGGGATCGACCTGAAAAACATACTTTTTTTTCTCATTTTCCCATCCTTATTATTGTTATATCTCTGTGTTTATTTATACCGGGCGAAAAGAATTGTCCAGAGTTATTTTAGGGAGGATATGGATGTTTGAGAATTCTCAGCGGTGATTATACTCTGATCGATTGCCAGCCAATGTTTCCGTAGGCTTTCATGCCCATGTAGACAATCCCGGCCGCTATCAGTATTCCCACCGGAATGGCATAGGGAATGAAGGTCATTAGGAAGTGAACCAAGCCCAGAAATGCAGGGACAACAAACATTATAAAACCGGAAAGACCTCTTTGACTTTCGGCGGCTCCTCCGTATCTCCGGGAAAAAGGAAAATCACTTCTACCGATAAAGGCCAGGACCAGGCTGCTGATGACCATATTCAGGAAAGCCAACACAATGTCATCCATTACAGCAGGTCCCCAGACCAGGAGGACTAAGATGACAAGCGGAGTAAACACGGGAAGGCCATATTTGACGATCATGGCCTTCAGGCTTCCTCTTTGGATATCTCCGGGCCTGGCAAAGGGAAGAGCGTGGTAAACCCAAGCCGCCTCGTACTGGTCACTGAAACGCTGCTGCAAAACAACGACAGGAATGAGAATACATCCCAAGTAGAGGAAGATAATATATTTTGGCGTGGAGGGAAGCGACTGCAAATTCTCCAGGATATTTTTCTCACCGATCAGGGTCAGAACAAAGGCGATGATCAGCATGTATCCGAAAGTCGGATAGGTCTTGAGCTTGAATTTCCTGTCCCGGGAAGAAAGCCGCCACGACAGTTGAAAGACAGCTCTCTCTGCCGGATCAGACGTGAACAATCGAGAAAAAAACGCGGGCAGATTCCACCGCTCTACCTTATCCTTTTGTTCCCTTTTTCCCGAAGTACCCACAGTTTCCATCTGGGAGATGGCCCGGTTGAATCCCGGAGCGAGAAACCGGATGACGACAACAATACTTGCAACAGGAACGAGCAATCCCAAAAGAGAAAGTATAATTTTGGGCCCGCTCAAGTCTCCGTTAACAGCCGCATCGATAGGCGCGGCCATCCAGGCCGGCGGAACAAGATATGTCCACCACCGGATGGGAAATGTGAAGCTTTTGAGCGCATCGAACTCGATGAGACGGGGAAGGAGCTGATAACTGCCCATGGCAAAGGCAGCCATAAAAATCTGGAAATAGAGGATAATATCCCTGAAGTGCTCTCCGCCGGAGATCTTCATCAACAGGAGATAGAACACGTTAGCCACAAACACCACGAACAGGACAGAGAAGATCAGAGAAACGAGGAAAACAAGGGTGAACACAGGGCCGAGTTTGAAAGTCCCGATGGCGATCGAGGCTGCAGACAGGGAGAGCGTGATCAGCATGATATAGATCATGATATGAGCCAGGCGGGCCACCACCAGTGTCCGGCTGTCCACGGGTCGAGGCAGGAGAATGGCATTATCCGTCGTATCCAGCAGCACTGAAGTGAAATCCGAGATCAGAGCCACTGCGGTCATGACCATAATGATGGCAAAGACAAGGACCATGGAGACGAACAGATCTTGAATCCCCAGGAGCATGAGTCCGACTAAGACTCCTATGAAGGCATATATAAAAGCGATCCATGCCAGAGAGTTGGACATCTGTTTTTTGCTCTTTCTCTGGACGACGGATTTCTCCTGCCGGTTATCATCAGTTAATTTGGCCCATAAAATAACCCGGAATTTTTTATAATCCACTTTCAGCAACCGGAATAATCCCTTGAAAAGGTCTATTATGCTGAGGATGAAATCCGTCATTCGGCCTTATCTTGAGCTTTCTCTGCATGTCCGCTGCTGCCGGTGAGCTGCGAAAAAATCCGCTCCAGAGATTTTCCTTTATTCATGGCCTGCAGTTCATCGAAAGTCCCGTTGGCGATGACCACACCCTTATCGATAATGATGATCCGGTTACAGATGCGCTCGACGACATCCATGATATGGGAACAGTAGAAGATGGTCTTTCCCTCAACCGCCAGTTGAGCCAGGATCTCCTTGATCACGATAGCTGTGTTGGCATCCAGACCAGCAAGCGGCTCGTCCAGGAAAAGAATATCCGGATCATGGATCATGCCGGCAACGATCAGTACTTTTTGTTTCATCCCTTTGGAGAAGGCGTTCATGCGCACGTCGGCTTCTGATTTGAGACCGAACTGCTCGAGCATTTTAAGGGACCTCGCTTCTGTTTCTTCCCGAGAGATTCCATAAATCTGGCCGATGAACCGGAGATATTCCAGGGGAGTGAGGGTATCATACAGGGCGGCTGTCTCCGGCACATATCCGATACGCTGTTTGACTTCCAGAGGCCTCTCGGCCACATTCAGCCCGAAGACAGTGACCTCTCCCTCAAAATCAGACAGCATCCCGATGAGAATTTTTACGGTTGTGGTTTTCCCGGCTCCGTTCGGTCCGATGTACCCGATGATCTGACCGGGAAAGATATCCAGGTCAATATCACGGAGCACATAGTTCTTCCCGTCATAGCTTTTTTTCAAATCACGGATGGTGATAATAGGTCGAGTTTCAATCATTGCCCTGCCTTCCTAAATAATACAATACGTCTGTCCGGGACTTTGGTTTTAGACAAAGTCTCTCTGTACATCATTCTAAGTCATCCATTATACATGCAATCGTTGACCATAGGAATGAAGTTTTTTCATGCCGCAGGTTCTCTGCCATGTGGTGTGCGTCATAATAAAAAGATATTCGGGGAATGGTCGTTTTCCCCATCTTCGAATATATTTTTCTATCATACCTTGATTTATTGACTCCATAAAAATGGCAGAGAACCTTTTTAATGACTGCTTAATTTCACGAAAAATACAAAGAAAAGCGACTAATATGTTATTATATTAACAATATCTTGAAGGGAGGCGGCGATATGTCGAAATATCAACTCCATAAAATATTATTTCGTGTCCTGCTGGTGATGGCCCTGTCAACACTCTCCATGCTTGCGTCTGAAGATAAGGAAAATCCTCTGCCGATATTGAATACAAAACCAAAAACCATAGCTGTCTTTAAGAATGGGCTGGGTTTTTTTATAAGAGAAGGACAAGTTGAACTGCAGGACAAATGGGTAGTTACCGAGTTCGTGCCCCAGGCCACTCTGGGTTCATTATGGATCGGTTCTTTAGATGAAGATACTCAAATAGAAGAGGTGGTCGCTTTTTTCGAAGAAGTAAAAAGCGATACCGAGGCAATCACTCTCCAAGAGTTGCTTAAAGCGAATATCGGGAAGAAGGTATCAGTAACGGCTAATAACCAGGTCATAGAAGGAACAATCAGATCCGTCCCGGATGATAGAGTGCCGTATCCGGATAGCATACTGCAGCGCATTCCCTCTCAACCGGCTGTAATCGCCATAATCTCCACCAAGGAAGGGGAAGTCGTCATAAACAAGAATACTGTATCCAAGATCGAATTTCCCCCCAATTTTTCCACAAAAATCTTGACTCAAGAAAAAGCCAAAAGGATCAAATTCAGACTCGCTGCGCGAAAGAAAAAAGCAACGCTCAGTCTGTCTTACCTGCAAAAGGGAATAAGCTGGATCCCGAGTTATCTGGTCAACATCGAAGACCCGAAGAAAGCCCGGATAACCATGAAAGCGACCCTGATCAACGACATAGAAGATTTGGATGGTGTGGATTCCTTTTTTGTGGTCGGATATCCGAATTTCATGTATGCAGATGTCCTCTCCCCTCTGGCGTTAGACCAGGCTCTCAGCCAGTTCATTACAGGATTGGAAGCAGGGGCCCGGCGGCGAGATGAATACAGCCAGTTGTCCAACATCATGAGACAGAGCAGGCCGGCAACATTCGAAGAGGAAGCCCGTGTACAGCCGTTGGATTATGGCTATGCGGCAATAAAAGGAGTACCCGGGGCTTCCGAAGAGGACCTTTTCCTTTATCACAAAAAGGGCGTCAGTTTGAGAAAAGGAGAGCGAGCCTATTACCACATTTTTTCTCAAGAGGTCGATTACAAACACATTTACGAATGGAATGTTCCGGATACGCTCAATGTCGACCCGAGCGGATATCAGCGTTCTGGACAGCAGCAAAGGGACACAGAGCAGGTCTGGCATTCTGTTAAGCTGGAAAACTCTACGGATTATCCCTGGACCACTGCACCGGCCTTAACTGTCAGCGGCTGGAAGCCCCTGGCACAGGACGTGATCAACTACACGCCCAAAGGCACCAAGACCAACTTGAAGTTGACTGTGGCCACTGATATCAAGACCAACAGGCATGAATACGAGATCGAGAGACAGCGGGATGTCAGGCTCTACCGCAGCTCCTACGACCTGGTTACGGTCAAAGGAGAGTTGTACATCAATAACGCCAAATCCAAAGATGTGATTATGGAGATCAAAAAGAAGGTAACAGGCGAGGTGCTTGAAGTCAGCCATGAGGGGAAGATAGAAAAGGTCGCTGAAGGCCTAAGGGGAGTCAATTTCAACTCCTTTATTTCCTGGGAAATCCCGGTCAAGGCCGGCGAGGAACTTGAAGTCAGCTATACATACAAGGTCTATATCCGTCATTAGAAGAAGCGCTGCAGCCTCCAGGCCCAAAGCCAAGGTATCCAGAGACCATTCCTCTTTCTCTATTCACAATGTGGGATATTCCCCTGAGGATTGACTCCAGGTGATCCTTGCGCTCAAGTTAAAGCCAGTCAAATCATTTGTTAGCTTGGATTTTCCGAGTTATATCAAACCTTCTTCTCTCAATTGCCCAAGCACAAATTTATACGCTTTTCTTCCCTGGAACTTGAGCTTTCCCGCAGGAGAGACAATGATAAAGTGAGGGATACTCTTCAGATTGAACTGCCTGGCCACGGGGGACTGCCAATCAATTCCCTGTACTCCACTCCTGTTAATATCGATCTTGACTACAGAAATATCTTCTCGTCTGCCATCGAGATTCTTGAGGAGCGGAGCTATCTGCCTGCAAGGAGGACAGTACTCGCTGTAAAAGTCGACGATATTGGTCTCACCCCTTACGATCAGTTCCTTCAGATGAACAGGACCGTCATTCATGTAAGCAGGAATATCTTTTTCCTTCAAAAACAAGGAAAAAACACCGTAGACAACACCGATCAAGATAAGGATGTAGAAAATCTTGATGAAAGAGCCACTCCCAATGGCGCTGCTCAAAGACCTTGAGCGCTCCGCGCTGGAAGTTGATGGCAGTTTTTCACCACAACGAACACATATCTTGGAACTCGGAGTAAACATGTCGCAATAAGGGCAGTTCATAATAACTCCTTTCAGTCAACCACAAATGGGCCTTCTATTCGTTCAAAATCGCGGGATATTCTCTCAGAGCTTCAGCCGCTAAACAATCGCCTCTTGTGGTGAATTTTAAGGTGAATTTTTACCCAATATCTCATCGGAAGGGGTGAGAGGAGTCTTTTTAACGAACCCCAACAGGAAAAGAAGCTGCTTTTTAAATAAGAATCAATTGATCTCAGGAGTGAAGCTAATATATTTTATGTTCCGAGCGCTTTTATCTCTTTTCTTGTGAATTTTGACTAAAGAAAAGTATAGGTCAAGCCAAGAGCAATGGACTGCATGATCTGGCGTCTGCTGGAAACGTCCCGGTCATAGAGGAGCTTGAAGTTGAAATTCACGTTCAGATACTTGGTCAACCCGACTGTCAGGACATTGTCCCAGCGGACATCCGTCCTGTTCAAAGCTTTGAAATTATAGAAAAGCTCCAGCTTTGAAATAAACAATGTTTTTTTTGATACCTTCCAGTTGACATCCGTCACTGACTCCAGTCCCGCTTCATTCTTGAACTTCTCCACTCTGTCCGTTGTCTCCGGATCATCCGTATAAGGAACGGGGAAATCACTGGTGATAGTCTGCTTCAGGGCCAGACCAAGTCGAGTTTTGACGATCTTGTTCGGCTTGAAGCCCACACCAAAGCTCTCTCGGAAATAGGCGGGATCAAAAAAATTCGAGATCTGAGTTTTCGGCTCGGTCTCATAATTGAAACCCGGACCAAACTGAGTCTCTCCGGTTACGGCGGCAAAAGGATTGACATGCGAGTTGAGCTTGTAGGTGAAAACGCTTTCCACCTTGATCTCATCGATGGATTTTCGATAATCCTGGTCCCCGAGCTTTGTCGCTCCGAAGGTGAACTTCCCTGAATTGGCCCAGTTCGTGTTTTTTCTCTCGTTCTCAAACCTGAAATTCAGGTTGAGTTGCCAGGCAAAGGAATTCTCCCCACCCTGCATCCAGTTGCTAAAGCTGGTCTGAGTCAGGTTGATTCCTCCAACCATTTCCTTCTGCCAGCCGTACTTCGGCTCTTCTTTTGGCTTTTTCTCCGGTTTTTCCTGTCCAAAGGCAAGGCTGTTTAATAAAACAACAATTAAAAAAATGAGCCCGATTCCGGCAGATCTAAACCTCATGGCGTCCTCCAAGAATGAACTCGCTAACTCTGGCCTTTGTGTTTCTTGAGAAAGGCTCTCCAGGTGATGGCCCATTTCTCCGGGTCATCCAGCGTGCTGTGGTCGATCTTATGAACCACGCTGTTGTAGGGCGCATTCCTCACCTTTTCCGGATTCTCGTAGGCTTCTTCGATAACTTTCTCCAATCCGGCCAGATACTCATCTATTTCTTCCTTTGAATAGGATTCGGTAGGTTCTATGGTGAAAGGCTGAGGGACGATGAATGGATGGTGGCTTGACCAGAGATGAAACCCGAAGTCAGCCATCCGCAAGGTGACGTCTTCTGTCGTAACACCCGTATCTTTGGTCAGGTCCTGCCAGCTGTACCTCACCTGTTCGATGCGGTGTCTTCCCTTGGCAAAGGGAGCAGAGGCGCCTCTCAGCTTTTTCACCTTCTCCAGTATATAGTTGTTGTTCAATACAGCGATATGAGCGGCTTCCTTGATACCCTCGGCTCCCAGGCTCATTATCCAGGCATAGGCTCTGAGGACAGCAGGAAAAACTCCCAGGAAGCTTCGGACCTTCCCGATCGTATGAGGAAGGTTATGGTTCAGGAAATATTTCTCTCCGTCGTATTCGATGACTGGAACGGGCAGAAAGTCCTTGAGTGCTTTGCGCACTCCGAGCGCGCCAGTGGCAGGCCCGCCACAGCCGTGCGGAGAGGAAAATGTCTTGTGCAGGTTAAAAAAGCACATATCAAAATCCGCTTCTCTCGCCCTGGTGATGCCCAAAATTCCGTTGGCGTTCGCCTGGTCATACCCGCACAGCCCTCCCGCATCATGGACGATTTTGGTGAACTCTGCGATTCGAGGGTTGAATATGCCGGTGTCTTCCGGATTGGTGATCAGCAATCCGGCTGTTCGCTCTGAAACAGCCTTTCTGAGAGCTTCAACCTCAGGCAGTCCGTCTTCGCCCTGGTAGAGAGTGATCACCTTGTAGCCCTTGACTGCCGCAGCCGCTGCATCCGACGGATGGGAGAAGATCGTGGTGATGATCTCGTCTCTCTGAGAAGATTCTCCTTTCCGTTCATGGTAAGCGTGAACGATGGAGGCCATGGCCAGGATCGCTTGCGAACCTCCTCCTGGCTGAAAGGAGAACCAGGCCATTCCCGAGATCTCCCGCAGGTAGAGATCCAGCTTATAGATGATCTCCAGCGCTCCCTGCACGGTGCTCTCATCCTGGAGGGGATGGAGCTCGGCCACCTTGGGAGAACGCACGAACTCCTCGTTGACCTTCGGGCTGTACTTCATCGTGCATGTCCCCTGTCCGAGGTCGACGTTCAAATCCGCACCCAGGCAGTGCTGGGAGAGGCGGAGAAAATGCTTCAATACTCTCATCTGGGCCACCTCAGGAAGGGCAGGAGGTTCTTTCCTCCTCATCTGTTCAGGGACTACTCCGATTCCGTCTCCGATAGACTCCTCTACTTCTTTTTCAGCCTCGGGGACCAGGATCCCTCGTTCTCCCTTGGTGCTCAGTTCAAAGATTACCGGCTCATCCCATTTGGCCTGATGGAAATTTCTCACTTTTGTTTTTTTTGTCTTCATCTTTACAGTCTCCTTAACCCAGACAATCACCCAGGGCATTGATCAATTTATCGATATCTTCTTTGGTGTGGATTTCGGTCACACAGTACAGCGCGCAATTTCCCAGTCCCGGAAATTCCTGGGAGATGTCTTTCCCGCCAAAGATGTTGTGCAGGAGCAGATATTTATTGATCTGTTCAGCAGTCTTTCCTGCATCACTGAAATCAACGACAAATTCTTTGAAGTGAGGCGAACGGAAAAGAGGAGCGCTTACTCTCTTGAATTCCGAAAGCCTTTTCATGGCATACTGTGACCTCTGCATGATGACCTTGCCCAGCTCTTGAATTCCCACGGGGCCCATCAGAGACAGGTAGACGCCAGCCGTAATCCCCCATAGCGCGGCATGGGTTCCGACAAACTCCTTGCCTTCCTCTCTCACGCCGAAGGAAGTCCTATCATAAGCCACGTCTCCAAAGCCGTATTCCCCCTCCACAGAAGTTTTGGTTATCCCGAACAGCCGGGAGGGAAATTCCATGACGAATTTCTCTTCATCCCTTGTGGCTATGAACCCGCCCTGCCCTCCGCCGAAGCTCATGTGGACACCGAAGCACTGGATATCCCCGCAGACAATATCCGCGCCGTAATGGCTGGGAGGGATCAAAACACCCAGGGAAATCGGGTCGACGCCCACCAGGCTTAGAGCCCCGTTTTCATGGGCGATATCGGATATCTTCTGTCCCTGAAGCTCGATGAAACCCAGGTACGAGGGATTTTCAAAATACACGCCAGCCGTTTTTGACGATACCTTAGACTTGAGATCATCGAGGTCCATCAGGCCAGTCTCAGGAAGATGCTTGACCATGGTTATTTTGACCACAGGCCGGCAGTAGTTCTGAATTACCAGAAGCCTGTCCGGAGAGATTGTATCGCATACCAGGATCTCCCTTCGCCCGGTGATCCTGCCCGCCATCCGCACCGTGGTGCTCGCCGCCTGGGCCCAGTCATAGGTCGGGACATTGACCACGTCCAGGTCAAGAAGCTCGCCCATCAGGCTCTCGTACTCAAAAAGGGCCTGGAATCGGCCATGGTCCTCGTAAGGCTCTCCGGCATAGGCGGTCAAAAACTCGGAGCGCTGGTTGACCTCATCACAGATGGCCGGAACATAGTGCTGCCAGCATCCTGCGCCTAAGAAACTGATGTTCTCTTTACAGCTCTGGTTTCCGGAGAGAATCCCCTCCATATGCCTTCTCAGGGCGTATTCAGAAGGTAGCACCGCGGGAAGCTTCAGCTCTCCTTTGAACCTCAGCTTCTCAGGGATATCCTGATAAAGCTCCTCGATATTTTTCACCCCGATCTCCTCCAGCATTTTCGCCTTCACTTCCGGAACGGAGTTGGGAATATAAGGATGAACAGTACTTTTCTTTTTTTTCATGTTCGATCTCCTGATAATTTTGCGTTCACGAACGACCTAAGCTTAAAATCAAAGAGTATTGTTATGACAAAAATACTTCTAGAGCCAGCCTCTCTATTAAACAGGAATATTATTTTTGGTCAAAATGCATTTCCGGTCAAGCCAAACCGCCGCCATCCACAACCAGGATGGCCCCTGTCACCCAGCTTGACATATCACTGGCAAAATACAACACAGCATTGGCAATATCGTCCGGCATGCCCACGCGTTCAAGAGGCCGGTCCGATGCTCTTCGCAAAAACTCATCTTCATCTTCACCCAATTGGGAGGCCTCCTCACGCAAGAGGGGTGTGTCCGTATCGCCCGGGCAGACACAATTTACCCGTATGCCGTGTTTGCCGTGGTCGATAGCCATCGCTCGTGTCAGGTTAACCGTGCCACCCATAGCGGCGCAGTAAGCCACAGCGTTGGGACCTCCTTTCAGCCCCCATCCCGAGCCCGTGTTGATGATGCTCCCGCTCCCGTTCTCGATCATGTACGGGATGACATGATGAGAAAGCAGATATATCGCTTTCAAATCCACGCTGAGGACGAGGTCCCATTCTTCCTCGCTCAATTCAAGAGTGTTCTTCCGCCTGATCACTCCTGCGTTATTGAATAGAATATCGATCCTGCCGAATTCCTCATAAACCGCCCGGGCCGTTTCTTCACACTCAGAAAAGGAAGTGACATCGCAGGAGTAAAACTCCACATCGCCGCCCAGCCTTCTGATCTCTTTTGCGGCTCTTTTTCCCTGGGATTTATCGATGTCAAGCAGGGCAATGCTCGCTCCCACCTCGGCCAAACGAATCGCTGTGCCCAGCCCGATTCCTGAGGCCCCTCCGGTAACCATGGCCAGCTTTCCCTCAAGGGAAAGAAGCTCCAGAGCCTTCTTCTTTATGTTCATCGCCCTTTCCTCCTTATGGTCGAACCATTCATTTCATCTTATCTGTCTTGCGACATAGCTACTATAACCAAATCAACCGAAAAATCAAATTTCCCTCTGCAATAGTTTTCTGTTTATGTTTGACAAGAAAGCTGAGAAAGATTTTTGAAGAATCACAAGAATGATTCAAAGATCGAGCAAGACTCATACTCGTTTGAGATCCCGGCTTTTGAAAAAGCACGAGAACCAAGCTCAATCCCTAGCGTTTGTATTTGATGAAGTTCCTGTACTTTGAAAAAGCCTTCCCCAGAAGGTCCTCGATGATTATGTCGAAGTAATACGAGCCTTTAAGAGAGGGAACATAAGGAAATTCCAGGACGATATCTTTCTTCTCGATAAATTCGTCTTCGCTTCCACTTATGAGTTTTATATCTTCAATCTCGTCAATCTTTTTATGGCTGTGATAGACATTGATTTTGACTCTGAATTTTGCCTTTAAATTCCCTTCTTCGCCTTCAAAATTTATTCTTGTCACGGGGATGAAAATGAGAACCGTGTTGTCTTCGAACCTCGCCCGGAATCTAAGCCTTGTTTTCGCATCCTCAATGTAGCCCGGTGTAACCAGGTTCAGCTTGGCAGTTTCTAGCGCCGACAGCAGGCCTGGTGCACTCGAATCAAGTGACCATCTTCCTCCATATCCTCTGAAAAAGCGCAATGTCAGTTGATACCTCTCAAAAAACCAGACTTCCTGGCCCCCCCGATCCCAGTATCTATCCCGAATCTCATCGAACCTGTAGGTGTACCCGCCGACATAGAGATAATCGGGAGGACCGAGTATGATGTACATCCTTCCTTTATCCGTATTCCAGCCCACGTCGTTATCCGGCTCCCGGTCAGGATCCTGAACCTGACTGTAGGGCCAGAACCACCTGTTGGCATATTTGACTCTATCTTCAAATTCTTGTTTGGCCTCGTTTTCAGCAGTTGCAGGGTCTGGGTCTCGGATCCTCCAGAATTCCTGGATGAATTCTTGCTTTGACTTTTCATCGAGAAGACGTCTGTATATCTCAATCTCCTCTTTGGTCATGATCAACCGCGCTTTTTCAAAGAAGCTTTTATAATAGAGGTCTTGTTTCATACTGACAAAAGGACTGCAAAGAGCAGAGAGCATAATGCAAAAAATGATTAAAATGAATTTAACCGAGAAGTTTTTGTTATGGACTCTCAATTCTCTGCCTTTTGTTATTCTAAGTCTCTGAACTCACCTCTATAAAAACCAGACTGCAAATAATATGCCAATTTGAATTTAAGTAAGAATATGATTCAATGCAAGGCTTATTTTTTTAGCGAAAACGAGCACTGTCACGTTGAATGGACAGGGATTGTGTCCAAAAAGGTACAGAATAGAATTCTGTTTTAAAAAGATGTTGTGTTTTTTGTGTCGGTAATGCAGTTATAAAAAAAAGCAAAGTACAGGAACAAATATCTCTAATTGTGAAAGCTCGATTGACCGATAACTCGCGCGATCAGTAATTAACCGCTGATCAAAGGAGTCTGCAGAAACTGAAGAACCTGTTCTTTACCAGCAAAAAAGATCAAAAGGTGATACTCTGTCTGATCTACTTCTTCTTGTCTTTGGCTCGTGCCTCTTCGATCTCTTTTATTCTCTTCTCATACCGGGCGGCCTGGTCTCCAGCTGTCTCCACCGCTTTTTTCGCAGCCTCCAGTGCTTCATCGTATCTCTTCAGCTTCAGGTTAACCAGGCTCAGCGCATCCCACTTAAAGGGAGCTGGGGCCAGTTCGACCGACTTCTTTGCCGCTTCAAGAGCGCTATTCAGGTTCTTTTCTTGATCAGCCCAGAACCGGGCATAGCTGTATAACGTGTTAGAGTCATCCATCTGGTTCTTGATGTATTCAGGTCCGAAAATCTTGAGCGCTTTTTCAGGCTTTTCCAACTGAATGTACATATCCGCAATGGACCGGATAACATACAGACTATCCGGCTTCAACTGGACGGCCAACTCCATCATGGCCTCTGCGCTCTCCAGGTTGGATTTCTGTTTTACCCAGAATTCGGCATAATCCCTGAGGTCATAGCCCAGACTGGAAACCTGTCCTTCCATGAAGTCTTTGCCATAGGCTTCTTTGGCTTTATCTGTGTCTTCTTTGAGAGTGTACAACTCAGCCAGGTTTTTCATGTAGGAAGGGCTGGGGTTGTATCTCATAATGTCTTTGATCTTTTCAGCCAGCTCAATCCCTCTGTCAAGGTTATCCTTATCCCTGATTATCCTGAGCACGTAGTAGTTGAGAGCTCTCGGATTCTCCGGGTATTTGGATGTGTATTCCTCGAAGAACTGGGTTGCTTCTTCTTTGGAGCCAGCATACCGATAGTATGAACCCAAGTACATGTAGGCCTCTTCGAGTATTTGACTTTCGGGATATTTTCTGATGAACGCTTTAAATGGTTCTGCATCTCTTTTCCGGCTGTAGAGGGATAATCTCGCTAAAGAGAATTCGGCGTACTCTGTGTAGGTGACTTCTTTGTCTCTGTAATCGGTCGTCCCTTTCTTCCCGTCAGGGTCTAATGCCAGGACTTCGTTATACAGGCTTGTCGCTTTCTCCTCATCGTACCGGTCATCATATTTTTCAGCGAGCTTGAATATAACTTCTACGTTTTTGGGGCCTTGAGCGTATTTCTCAGAGAGAAGCTTGAAGGTGTCGATGCCTTTTACTGTTTTTTCAAGCCTTTCCAGAAATTTTTCTGGAGGAGGGCCGTACCCGACGTGCCAGTCAATCTCTGACCCGTCACTGCCAAGTACCAACACAGTCGGAGTAGCCCGGATGCCGAACCGTTCATAGACTTTATCACCTTCGTCTACTCCTCTGGTGGCTTGGTAAAGAATGAAATTGGAATGAAGAAAATCGTGAAATTTGGGGTTGTTGTAGAATTGCTGAACCAGCAATACACAGCCGCCTCAGCCAGGAGAGAAAAAGTCTACGAGAACCATCTTGCCCTCATTTTTCGCCTGGTCGAGGGCTTTGTCTACGGTCCCCTTAAACCAATTCTGTCCGGCTGCGGAGGATGCGAGGATGATGAAAAGAAGAGAAAAAGCAAGTTTCTTCTTCATGTTTACCTCCTTCACCGAACCAAATTCAAAACCTCTGATTTAAATTTTACTATAGAAACTCGGTAGTGAATTGTCAAACAAAAAATATCCATCTTTAGGAATCTTTACTTCCATGATAAGGGCACTATCTAATCTAATGCAAACGAAGTAAATAAGGCTACAATCTCTGTGCGGCCTGGATGCCGCCCTCGAGCCTCCGTAGCGGAGGGGGGACCCGTCGGCTTACCGATGGGGGGAACCGACGGGACTGGTTCCCTCGGGGTCCGGGGGCTGAGGGCAGTATCCAGGCCCGCTCAATAGAGAATGTCACACGAATTATTTCATTAATATGAGTTGAAAAGCGCGGCGATTTTTACTCTCCATCCGAAGCCCATGATGGAGGGTGGGAGGGTCTTGGCTTGGATGGAGGTCTTGGCTTGGATGGAGGGGAGCCGGCTCTGGAACAAAGCATACCTTTATAAGCTATTGCTACGGAAATAAAGATGCTTCCTATTCAGTTTGCCGGGATTCTTTTTCCCTTCACAAAAACTTCTTTGACATTGAGCTCTTTATCCAGGATGACCATATCTGCATCGCTTCCTCTTTTTAAAGACCCCTTTCTGTCCTGAATGCTCAAAAGCTTGGCCGGATTGAGCGTCACCATCCTCAATACTTTCTGGAACGGCAGGCCAGTGAATTGAACCATATTCTTTAAGGCTACACTCAGGGCTGTAGTGCTGCCGAACAGCCTCCCCTCACTCGTAAAAGCCGGTTCTTTTTTGATTCCGAAAAATTTTGTGGCATCGGTGACCAGGATGTGATCGAAGGATGGAGGTGGATTCCATCCGCGATAACCTCAGTATAGACATCATTGTTTAAAAGCAGGGCTCCGGCTGCGCCTGGTTCGCGATGAGAGATGCCTCTCATGGCGTTGAAGAGGTGGGTGGCCAGCCTGACACCGGATTCCACAGCCTTGTGGATCTGGTCATAGCTGGCATTGGTATGGCCGGCTGAAGGAATGATGTTGTGTTGGGTCAAGAAGCGGATAAAGTCCCCAGCTCCTTCCGCTTCCGGAGCAACCGTCATGATCCTGAGGCTGTCCTCGGCAGCCAAAATATAATCCTTCACTTCTACATTTGAGGGTTTCCGGATATATTGAGTCCGCTGAGCGCCGCTCTTCTCTTTCGAGATGTACGGCCCCTCCAGGTTGATGCCGATTATTTCCGGGATATCCTTGACTTTATTCCGGATACTGACCAGGTTTTTTATGGCTTTCAGGACCTGCTCATGGGAAGCAGTCATGATCGAGGGCAGGAGTGAGGTGGTGCCGTTTCTCAAATGAGCCCTCAAGGCTCTCTCGACCATTTCCGGGGAAGCCTCGCAAAAATCGATCCCCCCTCCCCCATGGAGATGGATATCAATGAACCCGGGAACCACGAGTCTGTTTTTATAACTGAAAACCCTGGACCGAGGGGGCAGCTTTGACTCGTCAACCGCGCCTATCCGCTCAATCACTTCTCCCTGAACAAGGATGGAACCATTCTTGATCAGTTTTAGCGGTGTGCAGATATCACAATCTTTAAGGAGTTTATACTCTGCCATCTTACTTCAAATAATCCTTCACCCTGTTTTTGTTTTTGAAGACCCATTTATAGTAATCCTTTCGAGATAAGAGAGAACCAGCCTCCCTATCGACAAGAATTTTGACGCAAGGATGAAGCTGAAGTACTGAGGCCGGGATGGAAGCCGTGACCGGTCCTTCCACTGACCTGAATATAGCATCGCTCTTGTTCTTACCTGACGCCAGGAGGATGACCATCTTCGCTTCCATGACAGTTCCGATGCCCATCGTCAAGCAGAATCTCGGGACTTCATCCTCATTCTTAAAAAAACGGGCGTTGTCCCTGACTGTTTCCTCAACCAGAGTTTTTACCCTCGTCCTGGATGATAAAGACGAACCGGGCTCGTTGAATCCGATATGGCCGTTCCGGCCGATTCCCAGGATCTGAACGTCTATCCCTCCCCGCTTTTTTATCTTCTCTTCATATTCCCGGCAGTGCGCCTCAATATCGGACGGCCTTCCTTGGAGACGGAAGGTATTATCCCTTCTGATGTTGATGTGCTTGAAGAGATTCTCTTCCATGTAAAAGGCAAAACTCTGAGGATGGTCCTCTTCCAGTCCCAGGTACTCGTCCAGGTTAAAGGTAGCAACTTCCGTGAAATCTATCTTCCCTTTATGGTGCAGCTCTATAATTTTTTTATAAACACCCAGCGGCGTTGTGCCTGTGGCCAGACCCAGGACAAGGTTTCTCTTTTTTTGCCATTCATCCAGGATTATCCTGGCCGCTTCCTGGCAGATCTCCTCATAATTTGACTTGATGATCACTTCCATCTTGATATCTCCGCAATCTCCCTTCTCCAGAGCCCGACCACTTCCTCGGCTCTCGTCCTGCTTTTCGCCTCAACGATCAGCCTGATGATCGGCTCTGTGTTGGACGGCCTGATATGAACCCAGTAATCGCTGAATATGATCTTCATACCGTCCACAAGAGAGATCTCCCCTTTATCCCTGTATTTCTGCCTCAACCCTTTGAGGAGGCGATAAGCTTCTTCCTGAGTCTTATCGATCCTATCCTTGATCATAAAATACCGGGGCAGCTCATTTTGAAGCTCGGACACCGTCTTCCCTGAAGCGGCTAAGTGCTCCAGGATCAATCCCATGGCCGTGAAGCTGTCCCGGCAGGGATGTATATCGGGGAGGATCACGCCGCCGTTGCCCTCGCCTCCGATGGCTGGCTTTTCTTCCAGCGATAAGATCGCTTCAACCACATTGATCTCGCCGATCTTGGTCCTGATGACAGGGACACCATACTCGGCGGCGATATCATCGATGGCCTGGGAAGTGGAGAGGTTGATGACAACCGGACCAGGTTTCTGGCTCAAGACATGCTTCGCGGCCAGCACCAGAGTCATCTCTTCTCCGAGCGGCTCTCCCTTTTCGTTGACTACAGCCAGCCTGTCCGCATCAGCATCCTGGACAAAACCCACATCGGCTTTATTCCCGACCACGGCCCGGCAGAGCTCAGCGATGTTTTCGGGAAGAGGCTCGGGATGATGTGCGAACCGTCCGTCGGGCACACAGTTGAGCAGAACAGGCTGACAGCCCAATCTTTCCAATAACCAGGGAGCCAGCACGGCCCCCGCCCCGTTGCAGCAGTCTATGGCGACCTTGAATTTTTCTTTGGCGATGGAATTCACGTTCAGATAAGATAAGAGTCTCTTTGTGTGAGGCTCTGTGGGATTTTCTTCGTATTCCGGAATCCTGTATTTGTCCACATCCGCCAGGGAAAATTCCCCTTGATGATAGATATCCAGAAATTCTTCCACCTGATGATAGTTCAGAAAGAGGCCTTCTTTATTCAAAAACTTCAGCCCATTCCATTCTTTCGGGTTATGACTGGCAGTGACAGCAATGGCACCCGTGGCCCTGGCTTGTTTGGTGAAAACCTGGATCGAAGGAATGGGGCAGATCCCGACCTCCACAGGTTTACAGCCGACCGATAAGAGCCCGGAAAGGACTGCCTTTTTGACCATGGTCCCGGATTGCCTTGAATCCTGGCCAACGATGACCTCTCCCCTTCCCAAATAAGTGCCGAAGGCCTGGGCGAATTTGGCCACGAGCTGAGGAGTCAGGCTTTCACCCACCACTCCCCGGACTCCGGATACGCTTATCTTTAAAGACGTCGCTCTGTTCATTTGACCAGCGTCGAAATAAAATTCATCACTTCTTCAGCTCTTTCCCTGGCATTCTCCCTGGATCTGCCCTCAGCGATGATCCGGATCATCGGTTCAGTGGCAGAAGCCCGGATATGCACCCAGCCATCTTCATCTTCGACTTTTATCCCGTCCGAACTGTCCATTTTACGGTCGATGAACAGCTTCTTGACCTCATGGACGACGGAATGGACTTTAGTCGGAGGGCAGTATATTTTTTCTTTGACGATATGATACCGGGGCAGCTCTGCGACAAGCTCAGAGATTTTCTTCTTCCTGGAGGCCATTATTTCCAGGATAAATCCCATGGTTAAAAAGCCGTCAAAGGCAGGTTGGAATTCAAGGACGGCGACACTTCCACTCCCTTCACCGGCCAGGACCGCGTCTTCGTATAAGGCCATCTGGATGGAATAAGACTGTCCGACTTTGGCTTTCATCAGCGGGCACTTTCTCATCCTCGTCACATCCTCGATCATCCGCGAGGAGGAGAGATTGGTGATGACTGTGCCCTGTTTTCTTTTCAAATATTCACTCGCTATCAGGGGAAAAGTGAATTCCTCGGATAACATCTCTCCGTTCTCGGCCACAATCGAAATCCGGCTGACATCACTGTTCAACAGAAATCCGACATCGGCTTTGATCACCTTCATGACAGAGGCTACTTCCTGGGCATTTCTCGGACGGGGCTCCGGATCGTGGGGAAAATATCCGTTTGGCTCGTTATTGACAGGTATCAGCTCAAAACCGAGGTATCTGCTGAAAACGTCGATAACACCCGCTCCAGCGCCGCTGCAGGGGTCGATTATGACCTTCAGTCGGGCTTTCCTGATTGCCTCGGCATTCAAATATTTTTTCAGGCAGGCAAAATAATTATCGAGATAATTTTCGGTTTTTTCTAACTTTCCCAGGCGATCGACAGCAGCCTTGTCAAACTTTCCCAAATGGTAGATATCCAGGACTTCCTCACCCTGAAATACATTCAGATAGGTTCCCTCCTGGTCGATAAAGGTCAAGGCGTTCCATTTCAGGTCGTTATGTCCGGCAGTGATCGATATCGCTCCCCCAGCTTCGAGTTTCCTCACCATGAACTGAAGGATGGGAGTGGGACATATTCCCAGGTCCAGGACGTCGCAGCCCGTGGCGATCAGAGAGGATAGAGCGGCCTCATGAAGCATGGGCCCGGAAATTCTCGTATCCCTTCCCACAAGTACTTTTTTTGCCTGGAGATAGGTGCCAAAGGCAGAGGCAAAATCCATTACCAGTTCCGGGACAATGGTTTCTCCCACGATCCCTCTCACGCCGGAGATCCCTATCTTGAGAAGTTTCATTCTGGACCTGTCTTTTCCCTATTATAAACTTTTGCCTGCTGACTTTAAACAAAAGCTTCTCAAGCTGAAGGTAAATCTTTCCGAATCATTGTAAAATAATTAAGTCTAATTAGAATATAAAATCAATCATCAATCTTGATCAATACAATGCGGATACTCGTGACCGGAACATCGGGTCAAATCGGCTCGGTCATCGCTTCCATGCTCTCTTCAGAGCATGACGTGATTGGAATCGATCTTGTCCCGGGGAAAATGACAACGCATGAATTGCTCTATGATGCACCCGCTGTATTACTGCGCTATTTTCCTTCCCTTGACAAGTTATTTGCTCAGAGGGGCTGGGAACGGCCTAAAAGTATCGACCGAGTCTATGTGATCCAAAAGGCGGAAATGCATCTCGGATACCGGCCAAAACATAATTTCAAGGATTATCTAAAAGAACAGGAATTGCTACCGCGTAACTGATTCCCTCGACTCCACCAAAGTTGTAATTTCTTAAGAAAATATTTTCAATTTATCGGAAATGATGATAAATTAGGAACGGTTCAATCAAACCTTCCAGTGACTTAAGGGAAATATTTGAAGATTGATAAACTCTCGGCAAACACCCTCACCCCTATTTTCAAACTGAAAGACAAGCCTTTTTGCCAATTTTTATTGATTTTCTATAAATTTTTCATTAATTCATGAATTTAACAGGGAGGCATTATGGATTTTAAAGAAATAAGGGAAAGATTGGCCAAACTGGATACAGCCTGTCTCTGCGACTGCGGCAAAAAATTAAGAATCATGGACCCGGAAATCCGTCCCATTATCCAGGGCGTTAAAATGATCGGCAAGGCGCACACAGTCCACTGCAAGGCAGATTTTCTGACAGTCCTCAAGGCCCTTCATGACGCCCAAGAGGGGGAAGTGATAGTGATTGACGGCGAAGGGGAGAAGATCGCTTTAGCCGGCGAAATGTTTGCCATGGAAGCCAGAAAGAAAAAATTGGGCGGGATTGTCGTGGATGGCGGCTGCCGTGATGTCAAAGGGATTCGGGAGATCAAATCACCCATATTTGCAAGATATATCACTCCGTCAGCCGGGACATCATCAAAGATCTTCAAGACACAGGTAGAGGTCAAATGCGGTGGAGTCCCTGTCTCCCCCGGAGATATTATCTTCGGGGATGATGACGGCATAATTGTTATGACAGAAAAGGAAGTCTCGGAAATCCTGGACACGGCAGAAAATATCCAGAGAATAGAAGCCAAAGCGATCAGGAAAATGGGAGAAGAAAAAAATCTGACCGACGTGCTCAATTTCTTCGACCATTACGCCAAAGTCAGCAAAAAAGAAGACAGCCGACTGATCTTTACTGTCTAAAACGCTTGGGGTCAGGGCTCGACATTAGACATCTTTTTCGTCAATCTTCAGGTGAATATTCTCCTTCTAAAATGTCTAATGTCGAGCCCTGACCCTTAGCTAAGGAGAAGAAAGTGAAAAAAATTATTCTTTCACTCAATATGTCAATATTATTCATACTGCTATTCTCCTGTTTAGAGTCCGCACTCGATATGCCGAAAATGGAAGGAGAGATCCGAAACGTTCTCGACAGGCAGAAAGCCTCCTGGAATGAAAAAAACATCGAAGGATTCATGGATGATTACTGGAAATCGGAAAATTTCACCTTTCAATCCGGCAACAACCGGCTTCATGGCTGGGAGGCACTTCTTTCCCGGTACAAAAAGAGCTACACAGGCGAGAACTGGGGAGAGCTGGATTTCACGGATATCGAGGTTAAAGTCCTGACCAAGAATTACGCCTTCGTCCTGGGACGTTGGAAACTAACCTTTAAGGACAATGTCAAGGAAGGGCTGTTCACCATCATCTTTCAGCGAATGAGTGAAGGCTGGAAAATCATCCACGACCATTCCTCTTAATTTATGATCAGGTCTTCAAAAACTGAAAAGCCGTCTCTAATCTGCATCAGGATGCAGCAATCATGATTCTGATGCTACTTGTTGTACTTTTCTAGCCAGACAGCATGTTCGGCCCTGGCTTGTTCGCGCAGCTTGGGGTCCATCAGCAGGCGCAAACCAGTAGCAGCCATGACTTTGGCTGTTAAAATCAGAGAGTTGTGCCCGGCTTCGCTTATGGTAATATCCGCGTTTTCTTGCGAATGGCCTGCCACATTCGGGATGCCTTCTGTTCCGATGCCGACATGCGCTCCTGGAACCACAAGCGTGGCGAATCCTGTTTCCTCCCAGTGTCTGGGAACAGCCCTCTCGCCGATTTTCACTCCTCCATAATCCACTCCGTACTGGAAGACGATATCATTGAGGGTTCCGACAGCGATTCCCGGGTTGTATTCGCCGTAATGGGCGATGTCGACCGTTGTCTCGGTGGCCAGGGCAGCAGCCTTGGCCATATTGTCCAACGCCTCAACCTTTTTCTCGATCATCTCCCTTGCTTTTTTGGGGGTCAACGAACCAACCGGAGTCTCATCCATAAGATGCCTGACCCAGATAAGAGCCGAGGCCTCCTGAGGCACGATGTTGGGAGCTTGGCCTCCGTCGCTGATGATTCCGTGAAACCTGAATTGGGGCTCTGAATGCTCTCTCATCATATCCATCGCATGAAAAAGGAGAAGGACAGCATCCAAGGCACTCCTCCCCTGCCAGGACTGTTGGGCATGAGCGGATTTTCCGTGGAATGTGTATTTCATCTGCCGGATATGCCTGGCAGAGAATCCACCCGGAAAACGGAGCGTCTCCTGAGCCGTGCCGTGGCTCCTGAACATAAAATCAATCCCGTCCAGATACCCGGTCTTGGCCATGAGTGCTTTGGTCGGAGGCCCGACTTCCTCTGCCGGCGCTCCGATCACCCAGACGCTGCCTGCAACATTATTCTTCTCCATCACCGTGGCCAGAGCGATCGCAGCCCCGATTCCTGTCGGCCCCTGCATGTTGTGCTGACAGCCGTGGAACGGCGGGTCTCCTCTCAAAGCATCATACTCCACAGTGATTCCGATGACCGGATGCTCCGATTTCCCTTTGTATTTGGCTCTGAAAGCTGTGGGGATTCCTGGAGGGCCAGAATAGTCCTCGGGAAATCCTCCGATCACCTTCAACCTGTCAATATCAGAAGGCAGTCCGGGCACCCCCATCTCCACCTCAAACCCATGCTTCTTCAATTCTTCAGTCAGCATTTTGGCTGCTTCAAACTCGAGGAATCCCGGTTCAGGATGGTGATACATCCAGTCGTTCATCTCGATCATACGGGCGCTCAAACCGTCTATCTCCGCATCCACTGCTTTCCTCAGAGCAGCGATCTTCTTGCTTTCCTTGGGAATAACCTGCGGTTTATCCTCAGAGAGAACTGGATTCAAAGCGAAGGACAGGAGGAAAGCCATCAGGAATGAAAAGACAATAATCCCTTTTTTTCTTCGAAGCATTCGTGCCTCCTTCTTCCAGATTCGGAAAAGATATATTTCTGTAAATCCTATTTTATCAGTTCCAGTATCTTCTCTATTGCCTTATCCAGCTGAGGATCCTGATCCTGGAGGTCATGATTCAAATCGTTGATGACAAAGATATCAGGTTTCACGCCGCCGCTGGTCTCCAGATCCTTGCCGTCCAGAGTGTAACATCCCCAGAATGGAAGCCGGAAGTAGCCGCCGTTCATCAGGCCAACGCCGGTGGTGAAAATCAACCAGCCGTAAGTCGTATTCCCGATGATCGGACCTCGCTTCAGTGTTTTAAACCCGTTGGCCGTCATCTCGCCGTCGCTGAGGGTGACCTCATTGATCAGGAGAACCACTGGCTTATCCGTCACTCCGTATGTGGACTGAGATGTCTCGGACAGCCCTCTGATGCGCCACTTGGCATAGATCGGCTTGGTCAGGGCCTGGAGGACCCGGTCATGGACATTTCCGCCGAAATTGAACCTCAAATCCAGGATCAGTCCCTTCCTGGGAACAGCATCCCGTTCGAGCTCCTTGAGAAACCGGCTCAGGTCTCCGCCACCCATGGCCCGCATGTAGATATACGCCGCCTTATCGCCTGTTTTCTGCTTGACGATCTCCCGCCGGCTCTCAACCCACTCTTCCAGCAGCAACCGGTTCTCAGCTCCCGAAGAGACCGGCTCGACAGAAATATCGATGTTCTTCTTCAATTTTTGGCTATTGAAGGTCAGCGTGACTTTCTTTCCGATCTCGCCGTTAAAATGCTTCCATATGTTTTCTTGGGCATCGACCGCTTTTCCGTTAATGGCAGCCAGCTCATCCCCCACAGTCACACTTCCCATCTGGTCGTAAAGGGGCCCATTCTTGATGACACGCTTCAGGATGATCTTTTTATCCACGAATTCCCACTCCGCTCCCACATGAGCGCTCGGCTCCTCGGTACTCATTCCTCTGGGTCCACTGATACCAGTATGGGAGGAATTCAGATGGCCGATCATCTCGTTGGCGTAATCATAAAAATCCTGGTCTTCCCGGACCTGCTGGAGCACAGGCCTGTAATGTTCGTAGAGCTTTTTCCAGTTCACTTGATGATGCCCAGAATCATAGAAGTAATACTGCAATGTGTAATACAGCTCTCCCAGCGCCTGCTCATAGTCGGCTGTCTTATCCACGCGGATCTTAGTGCTGAAGGAGATGGTTTTGTTCTTTTTGCTGTTGACGTCTATCTGGCCGATCCTTCCCCGGCTCAGATAATAAAGGTATTTTCCGCTTTCATCGAACTGGAGTGAGCCAGGATACTGGACCTGGGGCATGAAGGGTTCATACTTGCCTCGCTCTTCCTCTTTCAAGCTTGTTGTCCAGAGGTGGTATTCGCCGTCGATGTTGGACCGGAAATAAACCGTCTCGTTGTCCTTGGGAGAGAGGATAAACAAGCTGTCATTCCCTAACGTATTGGTGACAGTCTCGGTCTGGCGGTCAAGGTCCTTGAGGTCCAGTTTTACTTCCACATCCTTCTTCTCCTCTTTTTTCTCAGGCTTTTCCTTTTCCTCTTTTTCTTTGGTCTCGAACAGCTTCTCGAACTCATCCTCCTTGAACTCCGGTTTCTTCGGCTCGAGATAAACCTGGTAGATATCCCATTTGCCGGTGAATTCAGGGAAGCTGTGTCCGTATCGATTCGAGCCAAAAAGCATGAATTTCCCGTCCGAAGACCAGAGGGGGTCACTTTCATCATAAGCGGTGCTGGTTAACAGGTATTTTTTCCCTGACTCCACCTCCACCGCAAAAATGTCTGAATTCCCGTTTGCCTGGGGAACAATGGCAATGAACTGCGAGTCAGGAGACCAGGCGTAGGCATCCGCGAACCGGCCGCCGAAATCGGCTTCGATGAGCAAGCGGTCTTCTTTCCCATCCGGCTGCATCAGGCGAAGCTGACGCTTTCCCCTGTAGTAAGAGATCCACTTTCCATCCGGTGAAAACCGGGGCGAAAGCTCGTCTTCTTCGCTCTCAGTCAAACGCTTTGGCTTTTGATTGCCGAGTGCGGAGATCATGTACAGCTCGGGATTGGCATTGACGTCGGATACATAGACTATATTTTTGCTCTCTTTATCCCAGTCGATGTCTCTCTCCCGCCAGGGAGTGTCGGTGATATTGCGGGCATAGCCGCCTTCGGTGGAGAGCACAAATATGTCCCCCCGGACCACAGCCGCGATCTTTTTGCCGTCTGGAGACAGCCGGTACTCACTGACAGACGCATTATCCACGAAAAAGAAGCGGTTTTCCTTGGTTTCTGCCGGTGCCTCGACTGAAATACGGCGGGAATTTCCTGTTTTCAGGTCGGTAATCCAGATGCCGAACTCCCGCTCATAGACCGCCAGAGGAGCTTGCCTTGCCACAGAGAGCCATTTGACATCTTCCTGGCGGAATGTAGTGATGGGTTTCAAGCCCGCACCATCAGGCGCGATGCTCCAGATATTCTTATTGTTGAACTGCCTGTCGCTGATGAAATAGATGCTTCTGCCTTCAACGCTCCATTCCGGCCAAAGACAGTTGCTTTCATCACCAAAAACAACCTGGGCTTTATTGTCGGAAAGGCTTTTTATCCAGATCTTGGCTGTATTCGACCCGCGGTAGCCGCGGCGCCACCAATAGTTATTCTCCATGCCCAAGGAGAAAAGGACGGCTTTGCCGTCAGGGCTGATCCTGGCCCTATGCGGCCAGCTCCATTTGGTATCCAGTAAAGGAAGGGCGTTGCCTCCGTTTACGCTTATCTTGAAGATACTGGATAAAGAGGAACGGCCGGAGGTGAACACAATCCATCTGCCGTCCGGAGTGAAATCAGTGGCCAGGTCATTGCCGCTGTGAAAAGTAAGCTGCTTGGGTACCCCTCCGCCTGCTTTCATGATGTAGACATCGTTGTTTCCTTCACGGTTCGAGGTGAAAGCCAGCCATTGCCCGTCCGGAGACCAGATCGGCTCCCGGTCATAAGCGACATGATCGGTCAAGCGTGTCGCTTTCCCACCATTGGCAGAGACCACCCAAAGGTCGCCCATGTAGGAAAAGGCAATCTGCTTTCCATCCGGGGAGATGGCCGGGAAGCGGGCCCCGATGAGCTGCTGTTCGGCTGCGCCAGAATAAACAACTATCATGGCGATAATCAAAATCACAAAAAACACAGATAGGCTGGTCCGTTTCATGACTTACTCCTTAGTGAAGAATTGAAAGATGAGATGAGAGATTAAACATGGAAAAAGTAGCAATAACACAGAAAAAACGGGGAGTCAAACTATTTAGAATGCTGAATTCAGATTACTGCTCCAATCCCACCTTCTTCAGCATTTCCTTGAACCTTGAATCTTCCCGAACACTGTCAAACAGGGGATTTATTTTCAAGGTGAAAATCAATTCATAACGTCTTTTATAAACCTCATCTAACCACTTGAAACCCTCATCGTCTTCTCCGAGGGCAAAATAAAGAGCAGTCAATTCAGGAGCATTCCAAAAGCCTTTGGATATTCCATCTAAGATTTCTCTGGCTTCATCTCTCTTACCCGTTTCTATTTGAATTATTCCGATCCAATCTTTAACGCTCTGTATTGGTCTGTCATATTTTTGTTCTAATCTTTGAAATACCTCTAAAGCCTTCCTGAATTCTGATTTTCCTACGTATGCCAACCCGAGGTAATAATGAGCGCTGTAAGAATCAGGATATATCTTTATCGTCTTCTCCAAGACATCAACTGCTTGATCATGCTTGCCTGCATAATAAAGGATCCTTGCCAGTTCAATATTGACTGTTAAAGAAAAAGGATCAAGCTGAAGAGCTTGGTTAATTTGTTTTATTGCCTCCTCAAATCGAGCTAAATACGCCAATAGCTGTCCATACCACAAGCGGGCAGTCATATAATCAGGATCAAGGAAAATGGCTCTTTTAAACGCCAGTTGAGCACCTTCCCAATCCCCATCAGCTCCCATCCTTGCTCTGGCTATTGACGTCCATGCTTCAGCCAGGTTGTTGTCAATTTCCAGAGCCTTCATGGCAAGTTTTTTCCCTTGAGAATAGCGGCCATATAACATCCGATTATCAGCTAAACCCGAATAAGCCAAGGCACAGTTTGGGTCTGCTTGATTGGCAAATTCAAAATGCCAATCTGACATAAGTCTCCCCCCTCCAAATAGATCCCTGTGCCAGAGATAACGCCCTTTTTTACAAAGCTCAATAGCGCTGATTTTATAAGGCAGATAAGCTCTGTACAAGAATGAGATCTCTTTGTCTGAGATGCTTGTTATTATCTCTTGTGTGATGAATTTAACAAGTTCAATCTGCACGTCGAGTTCATCCCGCATGTCACGCTTATAACTGTTGTCCCATAAAGGCTGTTCTTTTTTTGCATCCAACAGCTTCACCGAGACCTGCATTTGCTCCTTATCCAACAGTATCGATCCCTCTACCACAGCATCAACTTTAAGCTCTCGTGCGATGTCCGCAATCCGCTTAGGGGCAGCTTTATACTGCATGATAGACGTCGTTGGAGTGACATGTTGCATTAAGCCCGTTTTGGTCATCTCATCAATCAATCCTTCTGTTAGCCTGTCTGCGAAATAATCCATCCTGGAGTTACCAGTGTGGTTCTTTAGTGGGAGCACTGCAATCGAATCAATCCCTATCCAAGATTCGTATTCTCCATAAAGTTTATTTTCAAAAAAAGACCCGATACCTGAAAGAATTATTGTGAGGAAAATCGCGATCGCAGCCCCGATAAGAAGAGATCTTATCCACCTGATATCTGCAGGTTTTTCTGCTTTTTGTTTTTTCTTAGAAATGATTGTTTTTATTGTGGTGATATCTCTTTCAATTTTTGATAAATCAGCAAAAAGTTCATCTGCACTTTGATAACGTTTATTTTTATCCTTATCCAAACATTTCAGAATCACAGTGTTGAAATCTTCAGAAATCTGAGGATTGATTTCCCTTGGTGAGGCGGGTTTCTCAGTTTTGTGCTTCACTGCAATACTTATTGGCGTATCTCCCTTAAAAGGCACTTTACCTGTCACCATCTCATACAGAATGATTCCCAACGAATAAAGATCAGAACTATGGTCGACATCTTTTCCATCCACCTGTTC
>SMTZ1_10001034_pt1 | contig 37221 bp, 32 predicted proteins | sample DeeMarSWOR136_30_FD_25667 | JGI IMG/M metagenome (IMG submission 25667)
CTGTTGAAGTATACTGGAACAGGCTAAATGAACAGCCCCCATTCCAGAAGCAACTGAAATAGCGCTTTCACCACCATGTAGCGTAGCAAGTTTATTATCAAGTGCATATACAGTCGGATTTTCTGTACGTGAATAATAATAATGACTATTCAGTACTTCAGACAATTTAGAGTAAGTGTATGATTTCGTCGCATATATGGGTGTTCTTATACTATTTGAAGTTTCTGGATATGGATCTTCTCCCGCGCGAATTTGTTGAGTATCAAATTTAAATTTATCCCATTCTTTACGATGTTCTTTAATAATTTCACTAAATGATTTTCTTCTTTCTTCCATATTTTTTACTCCAACCCTTTAATTCCTTGAGTATTATCCTTGTCATCCATCCCCTCCGCTTTTCTAAATTCATCCATCGTTCGGGATGAAATGACCCTAAAATATTCTTTTAATTTTTTATCAACTTCAAGAGGAATACCGGGACCTTTTTGTTGCTCAAGGATTATATCTACTCTCTCTTTAGCATTTTCTATCATATCTTTACCACCATTTCTAAGCCAAATTCCACGTCTATCTCTATTTACTAATTTTGGTACAAAAATCTCTTTTCTGGTATTCTTAGCAGTATGCTTAAGCATTAAAAAGTTTTTTCCCTCCGTTGCAACCTTTTTTATTTCATTCACCGCTAAGGTTTCTTCATTTACGTTAATTCCTTCGATACCTCGTTTTACAATATTAATTAATTCATTATCGATAACAAGTAACTGTAAAGCTTCGGCTAAAGACGACTCATAAGTGCCTGCACAGGTAATATAATTAATACCTGCACTTGCGGCATAGAAGAGCGTCATGAATCTCTCAAAACCATTCTGTATATCAAAACATTTCGATTCCGTGACGGATCCAGGACCTCTTGAAGGTATATTGTAAAATCGGCCTAATTGGGCAACCCCAGCTGTGATAAGTCCAGTTTCCACTGAACCCCACGCTACATTCCCTGTTGGAGGATCCATTGGTGCAGACATTGTCGAATAAAAAACAGGTGTCCCAGCTTTAATCAATTGAGTAAGTACTATTGAAGATAAAACCTCCATATTTGCTTGAGTTAATAAACCTGCTAACGTAACTGGTGCAGTTGACCCTGCACTCGCAGCAGGAGCTATTATGACTGGTTGATTATAATTAGCAAATACAAATAGTCCATTTATCATTATTTTAGTTAAAATTAATGGACTTGTAGGATTAAAAAAACCAATTAATCTTGGTTTATGTTTTAACTCTTCTTCGCTACCCACTATTAAAGATGTCAAATCCATCATATCTTGACTTGCCAGTCTACCTAAACAGCCTAAACCATAGGGTTTATAACTATTTTCTGCCCAAGCACGAATCGCATGATAATGAGTTTCTAAATAAGGGACGTCATTGGGCCACACGTCTACATGGGAGCACATTATATTCTCTAAGTTATCTACTATTCTTATTTGACTTATTGTATCAGATAATAATGACTTACGAACCTTATTTTTGTTAGAAGGATCATTAATTTTTACCGGTGTACCTACGGTTGCAAATTTGGTACTGGTGGTATTGACTTCAAAATGAAAGGAACCATCAGGACCCCATAATTTAAAAGAATCTGGAACTTTGGTTAATTGTTCTTTTATAAGAGACTTTGGAAACCTCACAAAATTTGTCTCATTTTCAATAATAGCTCCATGATCTTTAAGTAAATTTCGTGCATCTTCAGATTCAACTTTCACACCAATAGATTCTAAAAGATCCAGAGTATTATCATGAATTAATTGTATTTCATCTTTATCCAAAACTTCTATTGGATTTAACCTCATTTACAAATCAATCCTTTATGTATTTCTCCTTAATTCACTCTTAGCTAAAATTGAAAATTGATATTTAAATATTATTAGCCATTTATTTATCTACTTTTTGAAAAACTTTATTTTCAAACCATTGTTAGATATAAATTAAAGATTATGGAGACTCGAAAAGAGAAAACAAGATGTCATTAGAAGATAAAGTTAAAGAGCTTGTTATTGAGTGGGATGAGGAGGGTTTAAAAGAATTATGTCGTTCTGTTATTCATAATCAAGAAGCAACCGCTCCGGAGCTCTTAAAAATTATTGGTAAAATTATGAAATTTATTGGTGATCAATTTGAAAATGAAGAGATTTTTTTGCCAGATTTAATCGGGTCTGCTGAAACTGTAAAGAAATCTATTGATGAAGTTTTGGATCCTGCAATTAGGGAAGCTGGTGAAGAAAAAGAAACTCTGGGCAGAGTTGTTATTGGTACAGTAGAAAGTGATGTACACAGTATAGGGAAAGATCTTGTAGCGTCTTTCTTATTTTCAAATGGATTCGAAGTGTATAATCTCGGTGTAGAAGTAACTGCTCAAGAATTTATTTCAAAGGCAGAAGAAGTAGGTGCTCGAGTTATAGGATTATCTTCTTTATTAACAATGTCTATGGATTTCCAGCGTCAAGTAATAGAAGAATTGGAAAGACGTGGCTTACGTGATAAATATAAAGTAATCGTAGGAGGAGCACCAACTACGGATGAATGGGCTGGGGAAATTGGCGCTGATGGTTGGGCAGATGACGCGATTGAAGCAGTGGAATTAGTAAAAAAACTAATTGACCAATAAAAAAAAGTAAACTGAAAAAAAATGAATCTAAAGAAAATTGAGGTATTTTCAAAGGATGAATTACAGAAGATTCACTCAGCTTCCCTAGAATTACTTAGTGATGTTGGAATCAAAATTGATGCACTAGATACAAGAGATTTACTCAAAAGAAATGGAGCTGAAGTAAATGAAAAAAGTTTATTCGTAAGATTTCCTGAATCCCTTATAAAGGATAAATTAAAGACAGTACCAAATTCATTTAAATTATGGGGCCCTGACGGTTCTTTTCATTTTGAAGTTAATACTTCCAGTACCAAATTTGCAACTATTGGTACGCCTGTAAAAATATACGATCCTACTAAAAGTAGTGGAGTTCGTAAAACTGTGTTAGCTGATACCATCCAACAGATTAAAATAGTAGATAGTTTAGAAAATATTCTCTGTTCCCATATTGATGTATGGCCAAATGATATTTCCTATATTACCATTCATTCAGAATGTATATATCAATGGGTAAAGAATACAAAAAAACCCTATGGTTTAGGCTGTTTAGGCAGACTAGCAAGTCAAGATATGATGAATATGGCCTCTATTATAGTTGGGGGTGAAGACGAACTGCAAAAAAAGCCCCGTTTCATTGGTTTTATGAATCCAACTAGTCCTCTTCATTTACCCCAGATTATGACTAATGGATTTTCCGTATTTACAAAATATAAACAGCCGACAATTATTGCTCCTGAAGCTTTAGCGGGAACGTCAGCACCAGTCACATTAGCGGGCTTAATTACTCAAACTAATGCTGAAATTCTTGGTAGTGTGATTGTTTCTCAAATATTTAATCCAGGTGCCCCCGTATTCTTTGGTACAGTATCTCATATAACTGATATGCGTACTGGAAATTCAGCAATGGGCTCGGTTGAAATGGGATTGATTACCGCAGGTATAGCACAGCTTGCACGTTATTACAAAATTCCCTCAAGAGGACCAGGTTGTGGAACGGATTCCAAAGTTCTTGACGTACAAAATGGTTTTGAACGGCTTCAAACTTTAATGTTAGCAGCTCAAGCCGGAATTAATTATATCACCTGTGCGGGTACCTATGAAGCAACTTTAGTTGAGTCTTTGGAATTATTAGTTATTGATGATAATTTAGCAGGAATGGTACAACGCACTCTCGAAGGAATTAATGTAAATGATGATACAATAGGAATTGATGTAATTAAAAAAGTAGCTACTAGTGAAGTAAAGGGAGTAAATTTTCTAGCCGAGAAACATACCCGAAAGCATATGAAAAACGAATTATATTTCCCTAAATTAGTAGATAGGAGTAGACGTTCTTCTTGGAGAAAGAAAGGTGCAAAAGACATTATTGTTAGAGCAAAAGAGAAAGTAGAGCAGATCCTTCAATCACACCAAGAAAATCTCTTACCAAAAGAGATGGAAAGAGATTTATTAAACTATATGAAACAAGTCGAATCAAGAACTTTTGAGGATTATAAGAAAGCAGAAGGTTTGATGGTTGACAAAATCACGCTTCCTGATGGGATTGAAATTAAAGAAAAATGACGTTTTTTCATACTTTTTACAGTTTATAAAGTGAAATTCTAAATTCAACAATTTAAATCTAAATATCTCAAAATTATATTAAAAATTAGGTAGGCATAGAAAAAATTATTAATGCTATACTAGCAATAGCGCTTACAACAAAAAGTAAAATTATGAAGATAGTAAAAATCTTCCTCTTTGTTTTACTTTTAGTGATTGTTTTTAATGATCTTTTTGTTTGCTTATGTCTATTATGACTCATTTACCAAATCCTTATGAAATATTTATTTTTTTATTATACTATCATCAATCTCTACTTTCTGTAAAAGTTCTGTTAATACCACATTGTTGTAAGAAAAAAGCATTCTTGGAATGTAATTTTCTGCTAGATAAGAGCCGTCCTCAACTTCTTCTTTTAATGGAAATAATTGTTTCACTGGCATTACAGATCCTAAATAATTTCTTTCATATTCTCTATAACCAAAAATTTTATTTTTTACAATTACCATTTTTCTTTCATATCCATAAGGTACACCAGCTTTTTCGAGGATGAGTAGGATTTTTTCTCTTGATAAGGATTCAAGTAACTCAAGATCCTCGTCCGTCCCTTTAAAAGTAGGACCAGTTTGAGCGGCTTCATAACTAATTTCTTTTTCTAATCCTAACATTACTTTAAATGCTTGAGATTCATTTTCTTCATCAACTGCAGATATTTTAAATGCGATACCATGCTTATCCCTAATAGGAGGAGCCATTTTTGCTGCGATGAATTTCATTCTTGTGGTTGTATTAAACCCATGCCAAAGCCATACACGATAATGTTGAGGATCTACAAATAAAAGGACGAAATCAGAATCCAACAAGTCTACAAGCGATATATCAGGATCTATTATTAATTCTTCAAAATCCCCAATTTGATCATTAAATTGATAAACGATAATTGATTGTTCGACTCTTTTTTTCTCATCTTTTTCCTTATCTTTCTTACTTTTTTCTAAAGATTTTTGCTCGTCTGGCATCTTAGTTGTGTTAATACGTTTTAACCCTTATAATACTAATTAGGTTTAATAATATATTATTGTTTTTGCTTTAAAAATAGATGTCTATATTATTTTTTTTTTATAGTTTTAGTAAAATGTATAATTATAAAAGGCTCAAATAGCATCAAAAATTATAAATGTGTAAAAAAGTATTAATATTAATCCTTCTATTTTTTAGCGGGAATTGCCAAGTCTGGACAAAGGCGCTGGACTCAGAATCCAGTCCCGTAGGGGTTCGGGAGTTCGAATCTCCCTTCCCGCATTTTATTGGATTAAATTTATTCTGAATTAAACTGAATTAATCAGGTTAAACAATTTCTAGCTTACTATTGCAGTTTGGGCAAAATAGGGGTAATTCTTCTTCACATGGTTCTAATTCATCACTATCGAGCATCTTTCTCCAACATATTAATTTATCTTTTGATTCAAGCATATCTCTTCCATGATGCTGGGGGATAATATTTTTTGATTCACAAGTTTTACAAATTAACATTTTGGCTTCAGTTTCAACTAATTCAGAGCTTAACTGCTTAAATTTACTCTTATATCTAAGAATTGTCAAACCATTTATTAGGACTATTAGAGAGACTCCCATATCTCCTATACCTACAGCTAGCCATAGTGTCATTAATCCTAAAACAGTTAAAATTGCAAAACTTACTTTTACAATAATAGAAATCCATATATTTTGCTTAATAGTTTTATTAGTTTTATTAGCAACATCAATGAAAGTAAGTATTTTTTTAAGATCATCGTTCATTATAATGATATCTGCAGTTTCTAAAGTTAGATCGGTTGCAGAAGCCCCTATTGCTATTCCCAAATCAGACATAGCTAATGCTGGAGCATCATTTATACCATCTCCTACCATTGCTACTCCTTTATACAATTTCTTTAAATTTTTTATTTCTTCTAACTTTTGATCTGGTAATAATTCTCCTTGAATGGAATTAATATCTAAACATTCTCCAATTGTGCTGCAAACATTTTTATTATCTCCAGAAATTAAAACAGATTCAATTTTTCTTTTCTTTAGCCCATCAATTAAGATAGGAGAAGAAATCCTTAAAACGTCTCTTATCGTAATAATTCCTAATAATTTATCATCATTTCCTATCAGAATTGGAATAGTACCTAATTTTACTATATCATCTAAACTCTTCTTGTCTAAATTGTAATTCAACTCTGTTAAAAAGCTTTGACTTCCTACAACATATTTTTTTCCTTTAATTTCACCTTTAATTCCTTTCCCTTTAATGATCTCAAAATTATTTACGGTTTGTAGGGTTATATCCATCTTTTGCGCTTGCTTAACAATAGCTTTTCCTATAGGATGTTCAGATAAAGTTTCTAAACTGGCAGCAATATTTAAGAGTTCCTCTTCACTTAAATCATAGGTAATAATCTCAAAAACCTTCAAATTTCCTTCAGTTAACGTTCCTGTTTTATCAAAAGCAAATGCTTTGATATCATTTACCTTTTCAATAAATTTATTACCTTTTACATAAATCCCTTCTTTTGCTAATTTGGTTAATGCTGTAATATTAGCTAAGGGTGTAGAAAGCGTTAAAGCACAGGGACAGGAAACGACTAATAAAACTAATCCTCGATAAAACCAATCATTAAAATTTAAACCGAAAATCGTAGGTATTATCATTACAAATATAGCGCTGAATAAAATAGTGGGAGTATAATACCTTGCAAATCTTTCTATGAATCTTTCTTGATTACTTTTATTTTGTTGAGCAATCTTAATACTTTCAGCAATTTGATCAACTACAGTATTTCCACGATCTCTTGTTATTTCCACGTCAATAAAACTATCTGTATTGAAACTAGCAGCATAAATTTCATCTCCCATTTGCTTAAAAACTGGTACTGATTCACCAGTAATCGCGCTTTCATCGAAATATGACTCTCCTTTTACTACAATTCCATCTAAAGGAGCTTTCATTGCAGGTTTTATGCCAATAATATCTCCGATTTTTATTTCTATGGAAGGAACTAATTTATAACCCTTTTCTGTTTTCAATAGGCCCTCATCAGGTGCTAATTTAAGTAGTTCTTGAATAGCTAACCTAGACTTTTCAGTTGTAATTTCTTCAAGCTGTTCCGCAATAGCATATAATAAAATAGCTGTAGCACCTTCCTGCCCATGTAGGATAAAGAATGATGCAATCGCGGCAATAACCATCAATATATTTGCTGTAATTCTTTTATTCAATATATCCTCAATTGCTTCCTTAACAACACCATAACTGGAAAAAAGAATTGAAATGATTGCAAAAATTTGACTCAATAGTAACTCATCTGAGAATAATTCTAAAAGTATTGAGATTCCAAGTAAAATTCCAGAAGGTATTATAAAAAACCAGAATTTTTCTTCAAAAAAAGATTCCTGTTCTTCCTCTTGGATCTCCACTTTACAAGCCGGTTGTGAACAACTTACAATATTAATAGCATATCACCTATATAGTAATTACATAACGAATTTAAAAAAGCTATTAGTAATTTTCCATAAAAATAATATAGATTCTTTAGAACATAAAAAGGGATTCATAAAAATTCCCTTATATTTTATAAACAATATAAATAATAGGTATCTAAATTCAAAAAAGATTCACTTTTTCACTTCATTACATAAACCAGTTTCTTTATTTCTTGTTCATTAAGACCCAATTCCTTTCTTATAGCATTTCTTACTAAATATCCTCCTATATGAAGAATAGAATCTTTTAGAATGGAATCTTGGTCCATTGATGCGTTACAAGGATAAGAATGATGAGCCTTACTTATTCTTTCATTTAAACTTAGTTCTCCATTATTGATATATTTTGCTTTTAATTGTTGAAGGATAAAATAAGTAGAACCACATGGTGCACTTTGCAGCACACAAGTGTCTGAAATTGCTTTTCCACCTTCACTCAATAGGAAAGAAACAATAGGTACACCTATTTTATAATAATCTATAAACTCGTATATCTTATCTCGGTTTTGAGTAATATTAAAACCAACTTTATTATACTCGTTTAATTCTTTACTTAATGCACAAAATGGTTTTGGAAAAGCTGCTTGAATACCTAATTTTTCAAATTCTTCTAATACTTGAGTTTGCAGTCCAGGAGGTACCCATTTTGGATTTTCCACTGGAATTATAACGGTTTTTATTTCTTTTTCTTTTAAATAATTCGGTAACCCCGAGAGTAAATCTTGGTGTATGCCAATTATAATTAAAAAATCAACTGCAGGGATATTTTTAGGAAAATATAATTCAGGTTCTTCTATAAAGTCTGGAACGTTTAGTCCTATTTTTTCATAGAAATAGATCGAATTAGAGTAATTTTTTAAGTGTTCTCTACAATGGTCACATTTCACGTTTTGTTCTAATAGTTCACATGCTTTACAAAATTCTTCATTATTAATGAGATTGCCAACAAATTTTTGGGCTAACATTTCAGTATCAGGAGCAGTTCCATAAAAGAAACCTATTTTGTAATGTTTTTCATTCATCATAAATTAAATGTATTAACAATTCTTATTTATTATTTTAATTTTTTATAAAACAATTAAAATTTCGCATGAACATGTTCTTTATTTCATTACCTTCAATATTATAAAAAATTTTAAGTACTTTAAATAAGACTTTTATCTTAAGTAGTGAATAAATAAATCTTAAGTAAAAAGGATTGAATAAATTTTTCTTACTTACAAAAAGCTGGGGTATATTCAATAAACATGGAGCTCTTAAACATTAGAAAGGAAATTATACTCAACCTTAAAGAGGATATTCCAGAACTCGTTGACAAATTTAACCATTTTATCCTAAAACCTCTGCCTAGTAAAAAAAATTCAGTTAGTGAATTAATATTTAATAAAAAAACAGAAAATTATCCGAAGGAGTTTATAATAAAAATTTTTAGAACTCCGAATATCGAAAATGAGTATCTTACTTTAAAAAAATTACATAAACAAAAACTTCCTGTTCCCAAAATATTATTTTATAAAGCTCCTTTTCTTCTTCTTGAAAAATTTAATGGCATTAATTTGTGCGATTTGATTAATAATAACCTAATGAAGGTAGAAAGTTTAGATAATTTAGATTCAGAAATTAAAAAGAAAATTATAATAAGCATCGATAAGTTAGCAAATTGGCTTGCTCAATTGCATAGTAATAATATTATTGGAAAAAATGAAGATACAATAGTTTTAAATAAAGGAGATACCCGTTTAAGAGACTTTATTTATGAACAATCTGATCATAGCTTATACGGTACAGATTTTGAAGACTCCTATGAAGGAAACCATATTGATGATATTGCATGGATTTGTTGTTCTTTACTTGATACAAAACCCGGAATTTTTGAAGTAATCGATCCTAAACCCAAAATAGAGTTAGTTAATATTTTTATTAAGAATTATTATAACCATAATAAAAATTTTCATTTTAATTTCAAATACTTCGCAGAACGATTAATAGAAAATTTAAATATCGTAATGAAAAGAAGAAATATAAAATTAAGTCTTGATAAATCAAATTTCATTGATTATATTTCAAAAGAGATTTGAAATTATAATCTATTCGGTTTAATCCTATTTTTTCAAAAATACAAATTTAATAAGCATAACTTTATTATTATTTTAATTTTAATACATTTTTTTTACAGAAATAATAATACAAACCAATCCCATTTTAGACTCAATAGATAAGTTAGAGCAAGAAAAAAATTCGTATTTAAAATCTATTGAGTCAAATACAAATGAAATTCAATCTTTAAAAAATCAAATCTCCCAAAGACAACATGATATTTTAAAGCTTGAAGAAGATGTAAATGAGTTAACAAAACAAAGGGAGGAATTACAAAAAAGGATAAAAGAAGCTCAAAATGATTTAGCAACAACTCAAGGAAATATTCATTTAAGAAATCAAGAAATAGATAATCGTAATCAACGTTTAAAAGAATTAGAAGAACAAATTCAATCTCTTTATGGAATCCTTGAAAATTTTGCAGGAAAACTGAAAACGATTGAATTGGAGTTAAAAAGCACTTTTTTGAAAAAACTGCATTTTGTTGAATCTTTTGAAAATAGGGTTTCAGCCCTAAAAATATTAATTAATAAGAAGTATATTAGTTCTTGGCAACTTCAATTTATAAAGGCTCTGCAAAAGGATAGTAATTTAGATTTGAAAAATCTTCTATTAGCTACGGATATTAGAGAAGATCAAGCTAAAAGTTTATTGAAAAAGATGGTGCAACTCAATGGACCAATTGAATATGATGAAATGGCAGGGATAGTAACCCTTAAAAAGGAGGTCGATTTCTGATGAGTTCTAACTTAAAAGACGCTTTATCATTAATTGAACAATTTGAAAATGCTATGGATTCTTATCAACAAAATTTTAAGAGAATCAATGAAGAAATAATACAGAATCTTGCCAACACCTGGAAAAGTCTGAAAAATGAACAAATCGAAATTGAAAATTTAGAGTTTGTTATTCGCAATCAAAATTCTGAAATTATGGAACTTAGAACGAAATTAGAAGATCTTAATAAAAAAATTGAAAATCCTAAAAGTGAGAGAGAAACCTTACTTTCAAAAATAAGTGAATTTAAAACCAGTTTGGAAAGAACAGTGGATGATTTAAAAAAGCCAAAGTTTGAATTAGACAATCTTAATTCACAATTGAATGCTATTAATGAAAATATAGGATTAAAAGAAGCAAAAAAGCTAGAACTTGAACAAAAGAAAATTGAAAACGAAAATCGAGAGAGAGAATTAAAAAAAAATTTTTCAGAAGAGAAATTAAATGAATTAGAGAGAAAACTGCTCCAATTAAAACAAAACAATTTCTTTACCACATTCTTAATTGAGCATTCTGATGAAGAAATTCCCGAAGTAGATATTATTGCGACGATTATGAGTGAAGGATCCTGCAAATTAGGTGATTTAAAAAAACTCTTGGATGTGCCTCCAATCATGGCTGTACGAACTATTAAACAACTCGCAGTAAAAGGTATTATTAATCTTGATGAATCTACAAATATTATAACTATGCCATAATAATTTAATTGATATTAAAGTTTTGTTTTATTTTTCAAACTCCTTTTAGTACTAATTATATCCCTTTTATTTTTATTGGAGAAATAAACTTTTTATATCATTCTTCACGAATGGTATTATTAAACATATCGAAAAAAAAAAAGATTAATAATGGACAAAAAAGACTTAATATTAGGTATTTTGGTAATTGCAGTTGTAGGATTAGCAGGAGGGTTAGGATTCGTATTAATAGCATGGGAACCGAAAACTACTCCTGAAGTACCCACTTATTTTTCTGGTTTACCTGATGATTGGAGCACTGCTCCTAATTCTTCATATATTATTTTAAATAATCAGACAAATAGCAATATTATAATTACACTGGAAGATATCTTAGATGGAATAGCTACTTACCAAAGCTCTCAAAAGAGTGGATATAATACGGGAATAGAATTTCGAACAATATTAGATCCTTTTACCGATATTCCTATAACTGGAATCAGTATTACTGATCTTTTAGATCAGTATCATACCTACTTTCCAGGAGAAATCGAATTTGTTTCTTCAGATGGTTTTGGTGTGTTTTCTACGAGTGCTCCAGCAATAATTGAAAAACTTGAAGATGCAGAACAAGATTTAATAATTGCTATTGCTGCGAATAAACAATGGTTAGCTGATTCTCCTCTTGGGGATATTTATGGAAATTTTAGTTTAATCGGAGAAGCTATGGATTCAATGATTTACAATTTAGAACAAATTAATGTGCTAAATAATTGGACTTTAAATGTTTATGTTGATGATGTTTTAAAACTTTCTCTTCAACCAGATAATCTTACAGATGCTTCCTATAGATATAGCTATACATATACCTATGAACGTAGTGATGATTGGGGTTTTAATAGAACTTTCTGGGGCATTAATGTTTCATTAATATGCGATTGGGTGGGTCTTAATGATACTGCAGATTTTGAATTAAAAACATTTGCCGCGGATGGTTGGGCTGCTCCCCACGGGAGTTCAAAAAGACGTGGTCTTACTGCTAATGAGGTGTATCATGGTATATTATGGAATTCGACTTATTGGGATTATATAAATAAAACAACAGCTGATCCCGATGGTGTTCCTTTACCAGATGTTTACGATAGTTTACCAATATTATTGGCATATGAACTACAAGTATTAGGAGAATATGATGAAACATCGGGAGAAACTAATCCTGCTTGGCCTAATACTAAAATGTGTGGTTTAGCTCACGGACCTTACGTAACAATAATACCTGGAAGAGAAAGAAGTAATCAAATAAAATGGATTAACGAGATAAGAATTGAACTTAATCCGTAAAATTATAATTTTTTTTTAATTTAATTTGGATAAATGCAGTAAGAAGAATATAAAAAATTACAAAAAGAAAAATATGAAAGCATATAAACTTAAAATTATCTTAACTTTTAGTTTTTTGCTAATTTCGTTAGTCTCTATCACAAATTCCATTCTTGCATATTATGGAGATGGGGATTGTAGCCAATCTCATGGTATTACTTATATAGATGTTCCTATAGATAATAACGCTAATTTGATCTTGGATGGGCTTCCAACAGAATCTTTTTGGACAGATCCAGCAAATAAAAACGGAAGTATAGTTATAAAATTATCAGAAATGAGAATAGGGTCTGAAATCCCCGAAATTTATACGCTAAATACAACTTTTGTTATGGATGAAGAATATCTTTATATTTCATGTATTTGGAATGATAATACACCACTTTATGATTTTCCTCCAGAAAAAGACGGATTAGCATTTTGTTGGAATATCAATACTCCCAATTTCTCTGCTTATTATGTAACTGATATGAATACAAAAGATATGGGTGGCGGTTTTGTTGATGGGTGGAGATGGACTTATGGTGATCACCTTACTCCGGGAATAACACATTTATGTGGTGATGATTGTTTCAACGAAGATGGGTGGATTGATGGAAATCCAGAAGTTAATAGTATAGAAGCTGCTTTTACAAATACCTCAGATTCGTATAGTTTGGAATTAAGGCGAAAATTAAATACGAATGAGCAATATGATGTACAGTTTACCGAAAAAAAACTTTATAAATTTAATGTTGCTATTCTCAACGATAGTCATTATGAAGATCATGCCATTTCTTGGACATATGCATTAGACCTCAGAGAGGAACCTAAGATTATTTATGGGTTTCCAATTGAGTATTTCCTACTATTTTCAAGCTTATTTGGGATGGGATGTTTATTGAAAAATAATAAGAAGATTCAAATTCGAAAAGGATAAAAGATGGAGTCTAGAAACTTCTATATTTTAATAATATCGATAACACTTGGTTTAGCTGTTTTCTGGCTCACCGTTTATGCTGTTATTACATTAGATGTTGATTTATTCCAAAGTAGCCAAACTCTTGTTATTAAAGGTGAGGGGATTACCAGTGAATTTAGCATTTCATTAAATGAACTTAAATCCGACAAATATCTTCAAGTCACAGATAGAGAATTTAAAATTGTTAATAGTTTTGAAACTGAGTACTACGTCACCTATTCCGGTGTATCTTTATGGAGTATCTTAGAAGTTGAGAATTTATTGGTTCAATCACCAGAGGAATTAAAATTTCAGTTCTGGGCGCGTGATGCCTACCACTCACCAAAACCCATAAATCTATCAATCGCTCAAAATAGTCCAAACTTAGTTATTCTCGCATATGAAGAAAATGGACGTCCCCTATTTGAAACAGGCCCTATTAGATCTGTTATAGATGATACCATTATTCCTATAGGTGAGTATTCTTCTCAATATTCCGTTCAAAAACTCTCAACTATAATTATTGAGTAAATATTGATATAAAAATTAAAAATTAAAGAGATAATATATATATGAAAGATCAAGATAATAACTTTAGAGAAAATTATCGGGAAACAGGTTTTCTTGTAAATATTAAGAAAATTACTAATCTGGATTTACTTTATTCAACGATCATAGGAGTTTTAGGGGGAATAATTTCAAGTTTAATTCCTTTTAGTTTGTTAATTAAAGTATGGTATCCTTTAACAGGAGGCACCCAGCTTGTTAGCGGTCATCATGTAATATGGGCTTCGATTATTTATGGGCTTACCAAGAAAAAACCTACTATCTTTCTAACAATGTTTTCAAAAGGATTATTGGAATTTTTATTCGGTGATCCTTGGGGTTTATTGATAATTTTAGTCAATATAATAGAAGCATTTTTTCTTTCACTTGGATTCTTCATCATGGAAAAAATAGGAGAAGGAGAAACAAAATTAGGGTGGGCTATTGCTGGAGGTATGGGAAATTTCTTTCAAGCACCTTTTTTTTGGGTTATAAATCAAAGATGGTATTTACATTGGTCTCTCTGGGTTTTAGCATTCATATTTGCATTTCTCTCAGGAATACTTATTGTAGGTTTATTAGGAAGGACTGTAAAAAATTATTTAATTAAAGCTGGAGTTCCAACTACATATTAAAAGGTGAGATCCCTAAATCTCAAACTCAAAAAATGCTCTTCTTTTTAAAGATTTTAGTTTTATTTATGGAAGAGATAAGACCCACAAACCAGCTGTTTCTGATATCAATTTTAGTTTAAATGAAGGAGAGGTTCTCATCTTAGCTGGTCCAAGTGGAAGTGGGAAATCTACCCTTTCTTATGCCATGAATGGCATAATTCCGTTTAGATTAAAAGGTTTCATGAAAGGAGAGATTAAAATCTTTAATAAAAGCATATGGGATTATGATTTTATTACATTAAATCAACAAGTGGGATTAGTTAAACAAAATCCACTAGATCAGTTAGTTACATTTACAGTGAAGGATGAAATTGCTTTTGGACTAGAGAATCTTAAATATCCAGTAGATGAAATCGAAAGTAAAGTCTATGAAATAGCTTCATTTATGGGCATAGATTCTTTACTACAACGCAATGTGGATCAGTTAAGTGGTGGACAAAAACAATTAACGATCCTTTCTTCTTTTTTAGTCCTAAATCCAAAAATTCTTATTTTAGATGAACCTATAGCTTTTTTGGATCAAATTTCTGAAAGTTTATTACTTGAAAGATTAAAATTCTTGACCCAATCCAAAAAATTTAACCTTACGATTATAATAATCGAACATAGATTGTCTAGAGTATTGGATATTGCAGATAAGATCCTTATATTAGATAATGATGGTAAGAATCTTTTAAATGGAAGTGTCTCTGAAATTTTAAGGAATAATTTTGAAAGATTGAGAACCAGTAATGTAAGAGTGCCTTGGATAAGTGATTTATTCCATACATTTCAATTTAATAATCATAAGTTCAAGAGTTATGATTTACCAATAAATTTTGAAAATTTAATTCAAATAATAAATCGAATGGATTCAAAAGATTTACTTCAATTAAAGAGACTATTAATTGAAAAAGAAATTATGCCTAATGCATTAAAAAGTTACGAAAATAAAGAGGATATTATCAAATTCCAAAATCTTTATATCAGAACATTAAAAAGTACCGAAGGAAAGCAGGATAAATCTGAATTTATCGAAAATAGTAAGTCTAATGCATCAGAGATTCTTTTAGAAGTAAAAAATTTGAGTTTTGAGTACCCAAATAGCGGAATTAAAGCTCTTAACAATTTATCATTTCAAGTTTTTAAAGGTGATTTCATTGGTTTAGTTGGACCAAATGGTTCTGGTAAAACCACATTGTTATATCTTTTAGCAAATCTATATCTCCCAACTTCAGGATCTATTTACTTTAAGGATAAAATCCTAGATGAAATTAATGCTTATGATTATGCAAAAAATATCGGATTCATTTTTCAAAATCCAGAGAATATGATCTTTAAATCTTCTATAAAAGATGAAATTCTATATGGTCCAGGGAATTTTGGTATAAGAAAAGATATATCAGAAGCCTATCTTCAAAAATTAATTAATTTAATTGGTGATGAGAGCCCTGATAAAAATCCATTTCATTTGAGTTGGGGACAAAAACGAAGATTAAACTTAAGTTCCATCTTTGTTTATAATCCCGATCTTATTTTATTGGATGAACCTTTTATTGGTCAAGATCAACACACGATAAATTCATTGATTGAAACATTATTTATTGAAAATAAGAGAGGAAAAACTATAATTATCTCTTCTCATGATTACCATCTCCTTTTGAAATATACTCGACGAATAATGGAATTGAATAAGGATGGGACAATAAAAGATAACGATATAAAGGAAAATTATTTTCAAAAGCATAGAAATTTAGGGCCATTTATTTTATTGGATAGAATTAATGAGTTAATTAAAGAGGGTGATTAAGCGTTTCAAAAAAAAATCGACTCTTAGATTACAATAAGTACATTTTCGCGTTTGTACCAAAAAAATCGGTTATTCATAAACTAAATCCGATTTCAAAATTTCTCTTTCTTTTTTTTATAACATTAATAATATTTTTTGTAAAGAGCTTAATACTACTTAGTTTAATACTCTTATTTATAATTTCAGTTGCTCTGTTAGCAAAAATTTCTATTAGAGATTTAGTAAGAAAGTTAAGATTTTTAATTATTGTATTGATTATAAGTGTACTTTTAAACATTTTTTTTAATGCGATACCTAAACAAGATGAAGAGATCTTATTTTTTTTATTCAACCTTGATTTTTTACCAATTAGAAGATTAGCTGTATACTTTGCCATAAAAGCTTTCTTAATAGTTCTTATTCTATTTACATCTGTAATAATTTATACAAATACAACTTCTATGAAAGATTTTGTATACTCACTAATGAGATTGAAAATACCTTACAAATTCTGTTTCGCTTTTATGGTGGGCATTAAATACATTCCCTATATTGAACAAGAAGCAAAAACTATTGCCTTAGCGCAAAGAGCAAGAGGTCTTGGTTTAGAGAAGGCAAGAAACGTAAAGATGGCATATAAATTAATTTTTGAAAGACTTGTAGCCACATTAATTTCTATTCTTAGGAAAGGTAATACTACATCTCTTTCAATGGAGAATCGGTGTTTTGGGGTATACAAGAAGCGTACTAATTTACTTAAAGTTCAATATGAGACAATTGATATTATTTTTCTGATTCTCTGTATTAGTGGATTTCTTTTTATTATTTTCTATCTACTTAACCTAATTCCTATCCCGCATTTTCCATCTTTGTATAATATATTTAAAAACCTTTTTTAGCTCAAACCTCTTTTTTTTCTTTATCCCTAACTTTTTTTGATATCTCTGTTTCCAGACACCAATAATAATTGTTGATATCGAAGCAGATATAATCAAAAACAATCCAAAACTAGGATAAATCACTCCAAAGTTGGATAATAAAGATTGATCGCTTGCAATACCAGAAAGGTCGATCAATACACTGAAAGATATTAATATAAAGATTGGATAAATAATCTTTAAAATCCCAGAGATTATAGGCTTTATTAAACTTAAATAGGAATACATTATCCAACCTAAAATGAAAAGTATGGTTGAAATTGGCGCTATTTCTCCAATGAACAATTTCCACGTAAAAAAATTATTAAAGAAATAGATATGGTTAAAGTATATACTTCCACTTTCATATGAAATCCAAGGTAATATTATTGAAACATAGAAAAGTGATTCTGTAATACCTAAAAATATTAACTCCTTAATGAAATAGTTTTTAGCTTGAATTTGAGTTCGTTCATCCAAGATTAAATCTATTTTATTGAGCCTTATCCAAATAATTAATGCTAATATCGAAATGATAATAAAAACTGTCAATATTATAAAAATTATATTATAATTACTTATCATTAATCCTATAGAATATATATTTGATGAAAACCACACATCTTCTTCACCTTCTAATTCAACTATAATATAAAAATCAAGTTTAGAACTAATTATCCAAGGATTTAACATGGTCGACCATGTATTATTCACCAATCTGCCAAGTTCTTTTTTTTGCCAGCAAGTTCCTATTATATCGATGTATTTATAATAAATTTTCACAGCTTCTATAACTTTATTTGATTCAACATCTAAATCAACTTGTAAGGTATCTCCAATCAAGTTACCTATTTTTGTAATCCCCTCTATAGTTATATTAGGCGGAACTGTGTGATTATATAAAACCCAATCAATAAAAAATTTTGTAGTATTCTCAAATCCGGGAAATCCATGGTGTTCATTTGGGTATATTTGAAGGAATTTATTTGAATGTTGTACAGCATCATAAGTTCCTTTTATACAGCTATAATGAAAAAAATCATCGTTTGTTCCTATTTGCCACATTATGGGGGGAAATTTTGGTGACTTTAAATAATAAATTGGATCGAATCTTAAAAGTTGTTTATCTTTGTATGAATCAGGAATCTCTTTAGGACTTTTACCTAGTATCCAAAATATCAATTTATTTGGATATGCTAAATTCTTTACAATATCTCCTATAGCAACATAAGGAATTACTCCTGAAATACGTTCTCCACATATACCAGCTAGCCACATAGAATTAAGTCCACCATAAGAAATTCCAGTAATTATAATTTGAGAATTATTTACAATCGTTAAGTTTTCTAATACTCTTAATCCCTGAATAGCGCCACATAAAGTTAAGTAAAAATGGGCTGACATATTGTATTCTCCTTCATAATATAAATTACTAGGTTGAGGTTCAGCCCCCTCTGACTTTCCATGGCCGGGATGAGAATGACATAAGACGATAAATCCTCTTTCTAAGTAAGGATAAGCTAGTTTGAATGCAGATTCTGCATTATCGTTTAAACCGTGCATACATAAACAACCCGGATTTGATACTTCAATTTTTTCTGGATAAAGCAGAAATCCGTGTAAGGTTAACTTTGCAGGAGTAGCATTTACCCAATTAGGTGAATCAAAATATATTTCTTGAGTAGAAAATATATAATCTTGTTGAGTATAAGGATTAGTATATTCTAAAGAAGAATTATCTCCATAGATTATATTGAGAGGAGTATTATTAACGCGTGATATCTCATCTTGCCAAAAGTTCAATATATCAAAATTTTCTCCATTTTCAGATAACTCTAATGGTGTTTGAGACTTGAATTCTAAATTTCTATTGATTAATACGATGTTCAACAAACTTAATGAAAAAGAAAAACCAATTATTATTATTAAGAAAACTATGAAAAAGTTTATAGAACCATTATTTCCTTTTGAGTTCATAATTAATCTAATTTTAAACGCTCACTTTATTAAAAAATTGTTCTTATTCTTAATAAATGATATCCAAGAGTTTGGTTTAGTTTTTTTAAAATGCTAGATTATTAAAAATATGGTTAATACTTCCGAGATTGTAAAAGAAATACAAAATAATAGCAATGTTATCGGTAGATCTCAAGAGTTAAAACAAATTATTTTAGCACGATCAGTTGGTAAAAATATATTAATTGAGGGTGAAGTGGGGGTAGGTAAAACTACTATAGCTAAAGCGATAGCTTCCTATTTTGATGCTAATTTCTATCGGATTGATTGTTCAGAAGAGACACTACCTCATAATTTAATTGGTTATTTTGATCCACCTTTAGTCATTTCTAAAGGATATGTTGAAGATTCATATGTTTTTGGACCATTAACCTCAGCAATGGAGCAAGGAGGATGTTTATTTATCAATGAAATAAACAGAATGCCTGAAAATACACAAAATTCGCTATTGACAGCATTAGACGAAAAAATTCTCGAAATTCCTAAATTAAAGACTATCAAAGCCAAAGAAGGTTTTTTCGTTTGCGCAACTCAAAATCCTTCTGCTCATGTAGGTGTGACCGTATTAGGTGAAGCGTTAAAAGATAGATTTATTTGGATCAAGTTAGATTATCAATCTCCAGAAGAAGAGATTAAGATTATAAAAAAGGAAGCAAATTTAGATGGTGTTAATTCTGAAAAAATTGCTAACATTTCTCAAGCGATCATCCAAGCAACACGAGAAATAACTTCTATACGTAGAGGGAGTTCGATTAGAGGAGCAATAGATCTAGCTGCTTTAATCATGAATTCAGGGACAGACAAAAGTTCAAAAAATTGGGTCGAATCTGCTATAATGGCATTATATAATAAAATTGAACTTGAAGATGGGATAACCAAATCAAAAACAGAACTGATTACTGATATTGTTTTCGCTGTATTAAATAAGGCAGATTTTCAATAATCGATGATTTCTCTAAAGAAATTTCTGAAGAGATTGAGACAAATAGACTCCATGTTAGACTTACCGATAGACCTCCTGATAAGGATATTTTAAAGATTGAAATAATTAGGAAAAAAAAGAAAAAACCAGATTATTATCGCAATTTAGCAAATACTCTTGACTATAAACAAATCAAAGAATTAACTTATCTCGCAATTCAATATAAGAATCTTGAAGCAATTATGGGGTTGCTTAAATCCAATGTATATGCTGCTACCGATGCACTCGATTGTGATGAAGGTGTAAAATTCTTTGCTGAGAAAGCTAAAGAATCAGGTGCATCTATGCCGGAAATATACTTTTTTATTAGACGCCCTATCTCTGAAAAGTATAGAAAAATCTTCAGGAGATTAGCAAGGCAGAGTATTTTAAAATCATCTTTAAAAATAACCTACAAGGGAATAAGAGGCCAATTAAAAAAGGTTGTTCCCGAGTATAAAATTGGTATGCCTGAATTTGATCTTGATGAAACTATACAGCATAATCCATTAAAAATCTATAAAAGAACCTTAAATTATCAAGATATTTATGGAGTTAGAAGAAAACAAAAAAAAAGAAAAGTTGTATTAATACTCGATACGAGTGGAAGTATGTATGGAAAACTCCTACTAAATGCGGCCCTTACTACATCTGTTTTAGCTTATAACATGGAAAAAGAGGATTACAGCATTGTTTTATTCAATTCTACAGCAATGGTTCTAAAATCTATAGATAAAAAGAAAGACATTACGACCATTATTGATGAAATTTTAGATTCTGAAGCAGTTGGATTTACTAATATATACATTGGATTAGAAAAAGGCTTGATAGAATTAAGTAAAGTTAAAGAATCTTCTAGAAATAAGTTTGCCATCTTAATTTCAGATGGTAATTATAACAGAGGCGAAGACCCTGTACCATTAGCAAAAAAGTTTCCAAAATTACATGTGATCGGGATACCTGCTGAAAATGATGCAGATCGTGGTATTGATACTTGTAGGGAAATTGCAAGAGCAGGAAAAGGGAAATTTTTTGCTGTGAATGATTATAAAGAAATTCCTAGAGCATTAATTGAATTATTATCCCAAACCTGAAATTGCGAAAATTATTATTGATAAAAGTTTGGAGAAAAGTATGGAAAAAGTAATTAGAAACGCAACTGAAGATGACATCGAGCTCATTATAAAAATGTACCTTGCAGATGTAGAAAATCATCATGAAAGAGCTTCTCAATTTGCAAAAGATTTAATTTATAGATTTAAAACAATAATATGTTTAGCTGGGGATGAAATAGTTGGAAGTATAATTTGGGATACACGCGGTGGACTAAATGATGGAGTTGTTGAACTTGTGGGATTGGGGGTTACTCCAGTTTTTCAACGACAAGGAATTGCTAGAGAATTACTTTTATGTTTAATTCGGTCAGCAAAGGAACATTTTTCAAAAGCAAGGTATAAACTACGAGTGATTTACCTTTTTATGGAAAGGAACAACGAGATAGGGCGCAAATTATATAAATATATGGGATTCCGTGAGATTTCAGAAATCCCTGCATTTTATCCCCATGATGATGCTGTTTTTTGGATTAAATATTTTTAAATCCTTTAAGATTATAAGTTTTTATGGATATAGAAGATCTTAAAATTGGTAGAGATGGGACCTTTATACCCCCATTTAAAAGCAATATAAATACCATTAAGAGTTATGAAACCGACGGATATGATTCTATTTTTTTTGCTGATCACATATTAAATTGGATACCTGAATCTATTTGGCATCCAAATATCACTAATTTAGCTAAAGTTTATGAAAGTCCTCATCTTATATATGAAGTCTTTTCGATGATGACAACTGCAGCTTTAAATACAAAAAAAGTGAAGTTAGGAACCGGAGTAACGGAAACTTTTAGAAGAAATCCTGCTGTTCTTGCCCAAACGATTATAACGCAAGATCAATTATCAAACGGAAGGACAATTCTCGGGATTGGAACAGGAGAAAAAGAAAATATAACGCCTTATGGTATTAATTGGGAAAAACCAGTTAGCAGGCTAGAAGAAGCTATTGAAATTATCCGATTGTTATGGGAAAATGATGAAAAGTTCAATTATAATGGAAAGTTTTGGAAATTAAAGAATGCTGTTCTATCTTTAAAACCAAGTAAAAAAGGAAAATTTCCTCCAATTTGGATCGCTGCACATGGACAAAGAATGCTTGATATAACGGGTAGATTAGGTGATGGATGGCTTCCTATTTATTTAGATCCTAACTCTTATAAAAAAAAATTACTCTTAATAAAGGAGTCAGCTAAAAAAGTTGGAAGAGATCCAGAAACCATCACTCCTGCACTTTACGTTAATGTAATTATTGATGAGGACCTTGATGAAGTAGATAAAATGATTAAGTCACCGATTGCAAAAAACCATTTACTCACTTTATATAATGAAGATTATAAACGATTGGGCATTTCACATCCCCTCGGGGAAAGTGTTGATGGTGTTATTGACTATATTCCCACAAATTATGAACAGCATACAATGTTAGAGATACTTAAAAAAGTACCAGTAGAAATGTGTCGAAAATACTACTTTAACGGTACACCAGATGAAGTTATTAGTCGAATTGAAGAATATGCTAAAATTGGAGTAAAGCATATTGTCCTTTTCAATTATTCCTTATTATGTGATATAAATAAGATTCCAAGCTCAAATAAATGCATGAAAATTGTTCTTGATTATTTCAAAAAGTAGAGTTAGCTTGTAAAGAATTTTTTTTTCTTGAATCAATTAATTATCAGTTGGAAGCATAATTTCAATTTTACAGACGTCTCCCCCACTTAAGACACTTTTTAAAACTCTTACTTTAACTGGTTTTTGTAATATTTCTTCCCAAATACCTTTATAGAATCCCGCACCACAATAACAATATATTTCTGGTATATCCATATCTGGCATCTTTAAAGAATCTCTAACTCTAGGGCAATGACAATAAATTTGCCTTTTTCCAACTGGGTCAGATGTATTAAAATAGTCTTTAATATACCCACTTTTAGGGATTTTAGTTGCGATTATTTTATTACCTTTTCTTATACCCGCTGAACCCCAACCTTTTTCTATTATTTTCTGGATTATCTCCTCATTAAGTTCTAATGAGGGATTTTTGAGAAGGGTTTCAAATTGCTCTTGAAGCATTTGATGAGCCAACTCTAAGCTTTTCGTCTCTTTATACTTATTTCTAATCTCTTGCAATTGAGATCTGGGATACTGGCAAGCGCATCCGAGCATTATGTTTATTCTGTTTTCTTCATCCACATAAAAATTTAACTTCTTCATTGCTGTTTTTGACCATTCTATCACTTTTTCTCTCTCTGAATTATCAGAAAAATTCTCACTTCCTTTCAATATTTCTTGGCGGATATCTTCTCCAACAAATATGCCTATGCATTTAGAAAATTTAGTTAACCAATTTTTTTCAAAATCTATATTTTTTGACATCTTATATATGAATTAATTAAAAATTTTAAATTTCTATATTTATTGAAGCATTTAGAGTTAAAATTCTTTTTAAAATGACAGTTCTTTAATATCAATATACTTTACCATTAATCTTTTATGATTTAAGATCTTCTAAATATCAAACTATTGATTAATAAATTGAATATATGAACTTGAACCATAGGATCTATAAGAACTATTTAACTTGGCTCTTTCACCATCTAATTAAGCAGAAATTTTTACTGATATGCGTAATTTTTGGCATTGTTCTCGCGATATTAACAAATACTTTAATTCCGCTGATTCTAGGGGATATTATTGATAAAATTACCATAATTAGCGATATTAAAGAGATATTACCATTAATTTTCACAGCCTTTTTCCTTTATATAACCAATATAGGATTGGATTATGGTTCTATGATGGCAGGGCATTTTTTAGGTTTGAAGACCGAACAAAATATGAGAACAGAATTTTTTGACGTAATCCAATCAAAAACTTTAAAGTATCATGATGGCGCTAGAACTGGTGATTTACAGGCACTTAGCACTTATGATCTAAGGATTGTAAATACAATGATATCTCATGGTGCTTTCTATATTTATCCTTTCATTCAGGTGTCTATAGTGGTGCTTCTATTATTTGAAATTCTGGATTTGCGACTGGCATTATTCTTTACTCCATTCTTTTTATTTTATATTTATTTTATTTTGTATTATCGAAAAAAGCTTGCCCCATATGTTGCTGCCCGCATGCAAAAGCATTCAAATATAGCGATTGTACTTCAAGACAATATAAGTGGCTCTGCAGTTATAAAAACTTTTACCGCTGAAAAGTCAGAACGTAAAAGATTCCTTTCGGCAGTTCAGGCATTTAGAGATAATTGGATTGGAGAAAATAAAGTTCAGTCTAAATATTATCCCCTTTTAATTCTTTATATTGCTATAAGTACACTTTTTCTAATAAGTTGTAATTTTGTTTACTTTAATACACTCACGATTGGTGAATTAGTTGCTACAAATCTACTTTTAACTACTCTTGTTGATCCAACAAATTTAATCTTCTGGGCAACTAATGATATGATGAGCGGATTTGCTGCCTGTTCACGACTTTTTAAAGCACTTTCTAAGGGTGAAAGTGAGAAGAGTAATAATTTAATTGAGAATTGGCCTAATAATTTTAAAGGGAAAATTGAATTTAGAGATGTATCTTTCTCTTATGAAGATAATGAAAAAAGTATTGCACCTGTATTTAAAAAACTTAATTTTATAATTGAACCTCAAAAAACAATAGCTTTGGTTGGTCCAACGGGTTGTGGAAAAACTACTCTTGCTAAATTGATCTTATCTTTATATAAACCAGAACAAGGTACAATCCTCTTAGATAATATAAACATACAAGATTATCCTCTTGATATACTAAGAAAACACGTAGGGTATATCGAACAGGATATATATCTTTTTCCACGTTCTATTAAAGAAAATATTGCATTTGGTAAACCCGACGCTTCAGAACAAGATATTTTGAGAGTTGCTAAATTAGCTCAAGTGGATGAGTTTGTAAAACATTTTCCTAATGGTTATGAAACGATAGTGGGTGAAAGAGGTACTAGATTATCTGGAGGAGAAAGACAAAGAATTGCAATAGCTCGTGCTCTTTTAGCAGAACCAAACATTGTTATTCTCGATGATTCCGTTTCAGCAGTGGATAGTGAAACGGAAGAGAAAATTGGAATAGCTATTGAAAATGTCTTAAAAAATAGAACTACAATCATAATAACTCATCGTTTAAATGCTATTAGGACTTCTGACAAGATTTTAGTCCTCAAGGATGGAAAAATTACAGCTGAAGGAAACCATTATGAGTTACTACAGAAATCAGAAGATTATAGGCGAATACTCGGAAAATATATTGAATTACCAGAAATTAAACTCGAAAAACAATAGAGAGGTAAAATTTTGGGACTTTATTCAGGCATAATTGAACAGCAAGGAAAGAGGAATTATTCTGATCGTGAATTATTCATTCGATACATAAAAAGATTATCCCCTTATAAAAGGAGTATTTTCTTGATTGCTTTATTTATTTTTATCTCTACTATTGCTGAAATTCTCAATCCTTTAATCGTAGGATTTGGGGTTGATGAATTATCTTCTACAAATCGCAACATTCAATCAATACTATTTTTCGGCTTAATTTATATTTTACTTTCTATTATTATCTGGTTAATGTTTTTTTTACGTCGTATAGAGTATGGTAAATTCGTCCCCTACTTTTTAGAAAAACTCCGAATGGATATTTTTGATAAATTGCAAAAACATGACATGGGTTTTTTTGACAAATATCAAAGTGGGGCTTTGAACACAAGAGTTTCTAATGATGCATTGGATTTTGGAGATACAACTTCCTTAATCTCGGAGACTTTGGGTAATTTTCTTATTAGTATATTAACTTTTATAGTTTTAGCATTATTAAATTTACAGCTTGCTCTTATAGCTTTAGCTGCTGTACCATTGGTTTTTTTATTGATGATCTCGCTCAGGAAGTTAGCAAGAATTGTTAGTAGAGCTTATAGAAAGGCAATAGAAAATGTTAATAATGCAATGGTAGAATCCATAGAAGGTATTCATGTTTCCAAAAGTTATGGTCAAGAATTAACAATTTCTAATCAATTTAACGAGATTAATAAAGATTATTTCCATTCTACTTTTAAAATGACAGCAGTAACCCACCTATGGAGGCATTTATTAAACATAATAGCTTCAATTACCCTATTAGTAATCGTATATTTTAGTGGACTCCTTGCTATAAAAAGTAATTTAACCACAGGTACAATTTTTATATTTATACTTTATCTCCAAAGATTTTTTCGGCCAATAATGGTTCTCTCCACATTTTTCCCTCAACTTAGTTCTGGAATGGCTGCTTATGAACGTATTCTTGAAGTTCTTGATTCTGAACCAAAAGTAAAACAAAGTCTTGATGCTGTTGATGTAGGAGAATTAAAAGGAGAAATTCGTTTTGAAAACGTGGACTTTTGCTACAGAGATGGTGAGTGGATTTTTAAAGATTTTAATCTTAAAATTAGAAAAGGAGAAAAACTAGCGATTGTTGGGCACACAGGAGCAGGAAAAACTTCATTAGTATCAATTTTAGCACGTTTTTATGAATTTCAAGGAGGATCCATTAAAATTGACGGATTGGATATTAGGAATATGACTTTGGATTCTTTTAGAAAAAACATTGGGATAGTTCAACAAGATGTATTTTTATTTTCAGGAACTTTGGAAGAAAATATCTGTTATGGAAAGCATGATGCTTCAAACGAAGAATTATGGAAAGCGATTCGAGCGGTTCATGCTGAAGAACTTATTAAATATTTACCTGAGGGTATAAAAACACAAGTAGGTGAAAGAGGTAAGGGATTATCTATGGGACAAAAACAAATAATTAGCTTTGCTCGAGCTATATTGAGTGATCCAAAAATACTTATCCTTGATGAGGCAACTTCAAGTGTAGATGTTTATACTGAGACAATAATTCAAGAAGCTCTTCAAGAATTATTATCTAATCGTACCTCAATAATAATTGCTCACAGGTTATCAACTGTTGTAAATGCAGATAGGATTATTGTAATGGATAAAGGAAAAATCATTGAAGAGGGAACTCATGATTCCTTACTTGCCAAAGGTGGAAAATACTCTCAACTTTATAAACAATATTTCGAGCATCAAAGTATAAGTTGGCATGTTGCCCGAAATTCATTTCAAAAAGAAGAGGATATTTAGTAATGTTTTTGACGGATTAAATTATCTTGAATTTCAAATACACATTTGATAAAAGATTGGACTATTGAAGTTTCAAATAGAATTCTATTTTTGCAATCATATATATAAAATGTATTATAATTACGATTTGAGATAATAAATATGAAAAAGATTTGGATTATTCATAACTCTTTACATGGAAACTCTGAGAAGATTTCAAAACAACTTGCTGACGGTTTAAAAGATAGTTATGATGTAAGTGTAGATGGCATTAAAAATATTAGCCCTGAAGATATTGCTAAAGATAAACCATATGGTTTGATCATCGCTGTGCGAATACTCGCTTTTAGGTCAGATCCCGAGATTCGAAAATTTCTCAGTGATTTAGATAAAGTGATAACTCAACCCTTTTCAAAAGTTGCTTATTTTTCTACCCATGCGTTGGGTTGGAAAAAATTATTTATAAAAGGGATGAAAAAGACTCTTAATAAAATAGGATGTGTTGAGGAAATATGCTCTGAATATCTTGAAGTTAAGATGCAAGGGGCAGAAGGACCAGCTGAAGAAGGTGCTGATGCGAAAATTGGAGATTACATTTTAACATTAAAGGAATTTATGAAATAAAATTACTAACAACAGTTTTAATATCTTGAAGCCCTCCGATATGTGAATAATTCTCTAATATGTGAAGGGCCCATTAATTTTTTTAAATTCTAATAAAACTATTGAAAATTGCGAATTCCCTTTCTATATTATAATCTAAACCCTTTCTTTTATTATAATTTTAATTAGATTCATTAAAAAGGGTAAAATTCTAAACAAGAACCATGGAGTACGTGAAAATTAATAAAAAAAGAATTGCTGTTAATGCAGGTAGCTTATACTTAGAAGGCTTCAATATTAATAAAATAAGTGAAATAAAAAGATTAAAACGAATTCCAGATCTAAGAGAACTATACCTTGAAAAAAATAAGATTGTTAATATTGAGGGTTTAGACCGTCTCGTTAGTTTACAAAAACTTCATTTGGAAGCTAATTTAATAAGTGAAATCAAAGGTTTGAATAATCTAATTAATTTAGAAGAATTAGAATTAAGCGGAAATCAAATTCAAAAAATAGAGAATATAAGTCATCTATCTCAATTGAAAGAACTTCTTCTAAATAAGAATAAGATTGAATTTATAGAGGGTTTAGATGATTTGTATAATCTCGAACATTTAGATATTAGTCATAATAATATTAAGCATATAACCGGACTAGAAAATTTACTGAACTTAAAATATTTAAATCTTTCATTTAATAAAATTGAAACAATTGAGAATTTGGATAATCTAAAAAATTTAAAAACCCTAGACATAATAAATAATCCGTTAAAAAATTTTGATACTCTAGACAAATATAAACATATTTCTAAAATCTACCGTTAAAATGTTAAAAACTCTTGAAGTTTCAACTATATCTTTGGTTTAGTAGAAATATAAGGTTTAATATTATAAATATAAATAAATTTTGGGTAAACTCTCAAAAAGTAATATAATCCTTTCAGAGTGTTTTTAAAAAGTTAATCAAAATAACTTTTATTTAATATCTAAATGTAAAATATTTATACTTTAATATAAATATTAAAAATTTAAGCTCCTCTTCCTTTTTAATAATAGAATTTTGTAATTTTAATTAGATAAATATTTAATAGGCAAAAAAATCTTGGTGCGACCACCGACAGAAAAAAATATATGCCTTCGTTGTAAAGGAGCAAGATTATTATGTGGTAAAAAAACATGCCCTATATTATTAAAGAAATCCGTTTTAAAGTCAATGGTTCCTTTTGATTTTGATAAAACCTTAAGAAATGTGGATGTTTTTGGTGCTAGTCCTCCCGGATTTTTTGTGGGACACTTTAATTACCCCAATGTATATTTAGGACCTTTAATTCCCTATCATTTATTTGAATCCAATTTAAATCTTACAGATACGTATATTCTTGATGCTACAGAATTATGGTTTGGTAAAGATTTTCCAGATCTTATCAAATATAGAAGTTCATTAGTTAGAAGTAACTTTAGGACAAACGTATATATAAATCGTCCAAAAAGAAAATATACACCACCTCTTAATGTACAAAAATTATTAGATACTTCTCAACAATTAGCTATGGCCGCTCGTCCCGTGGATACTGAAGCAAAATTAGAAAAAATGAATTTAAGGATGTTATTAGACAATCATTCTCCACCTCTTGGACCAACTGGGAAAACTAAGGAGATTAAAATCACTGAAAACATTAAAGTACATCCAAAAGTAGAGTATTGTATTTCAGATACAGATCTTAAAGCAGCTGAGGCTATTGCTAATTACTTATACTTCAAAGGAAGTGTTCCTTTTTCTACAATCAAACGCGTATTTTCTGCTGGGTTATTAGGTCAAAAACAAAGTAGGAAACTGGTCCCAACTCGTTGGAGTATAACTGCTGTTGATGATATCATCTCAAAGGCTTTAATCGAAGAAATTAAAAAATTCCCTGAGATTAATGAATATCAAATATTTGAAAGTAGCTATCTTGATAATCATTTTAGAATTCTTTTATTTCCGGGAAAGTTCACATATGAAATGAACGAGGTATGGGGAGCCCAATCTCTTTGGAACCCTACCTATGAACCTCAAATTGCAACTGATTTTGAATTTTATCAAGGTAGAAAATCATATGCAAGTAATATCACGGGTGCTTATTATGCCGCAAGAAAAGAAGTTTGTGAATATCTTTATAATATTAGACGTCAAGCAAGAGTTTTGATATTTAGAGAAGTTCATGAAAATTATTTGGTTCCAATGGGCGTCTGGGTCATAAGAAGTACGGTGAAAAATGCGATGGCTTTAGGACCCGCGTTCAAGCTTGACAATTTTGATGATTCTCTCAAAAAAATGGCGGATGGTTTTATGGTTGAATATAAATATTGGAGGAATAGTAGCAAACTAATAAATTTCATCAAAACTCAGAGAACTATAGACAGCTATTTTTAGATTAATTTATTATTTTATCTCAAATTCTACTTTTTATAATTTAAGTTTAGTAAACAAATCTAAGAGGAATTATAATTGATTATAGATATGCATATTCATCCCGTGTGCAGAGAAGCTACTTGGGAAAATACTGATAAAGAAATTATTGACGCTTTTTCGGGTTCAGATCGTAACAAACGGAGGTTATGGTCTAATTTCATGAAAATCGTAAAAGTTAAAGTATCAATTAATGATTATATAAAATTAATGGATGAATTCGGTATAAATAAAGCGGTAATCGTTTCTTTTAATATCAAAACCGCTTATGGTATAAAATTGGTGACAAATGATGATATTGCTAAGTTCGAGAAGCTCTATCCTGATAGATTTATTGGATTCGGATGTATTGATATACCTGCACCAGATGCTATGGCTCAATTAGAGTATGTTATAGACTCTCTGAATTTAAAAGGTATTAAACTTGTACCTCCTGTTCAAAAATTTGATATCTCTGATAAGAAATATGATTCAATTTGGAAAAAAATGACGGATAATGATATCCCTTTATGGACTCATGGAGGACATCAAGTATCTACTTCCGGTGCTATTGCTAAGTTTGGGCATCCTATGCTTATTGATGAAATAGCAATGAGACATGAAAATCTGAAAATAATTATTGGACATATGGGAGCTCCTTGGTTTTGGGATACTTATTCTGTAGTTCTTAGACATCCCAATGTTTATGTAGATATTTCAGCTCATCCTGATCTTTATCAATATTTTCCTTGGGACGCTTATACTAATTATCATATTGAGTATAAAGTACTATTCGGTTCTGACCATCCTTTGGTTCATTGGAATAGAATAATTCCTGCAGCGAAAGGGTTAACCGTTTCAGATGATTTTAAAAACAAAATTCTTTATGAAAACGCCAAAAAATTATTAAATATCTAAAATTACAGTTTTTAATTCTATTTTATTTAAATGTATAATTTTATATGATTCATGATGATATGGAATACAAAAATAACTCGAATCACAAAAACGAAGTATCCATTAGTTATGGCTGCTTTTGCTGGTTTTGGTAAAACTGAATTTGCCGCCGCATTCTCAAATGCTGGAGGTCTAGGTATTATCACCTCTCTTAATTACAAACTTGACGATTTTAAATTAGAATTAAAAAAAATGAAAGAATTAACTAATAATCCTTTCGGAATTAACTTAACCATGTTACCTCCTGGAGTTAGGTTTATTAGTGGAAGTATAACCAAAGAAGATTATTTAAAGTACATAGAAGTTGCACTTAATGAAGGAGTAAATATCTTTACAACTTCAGCATATCAAGCAACCTATTTAGGAGAGAAAATTAAAGAATTTGGGGGTCATTGGTTTCATAAATGTGCTTTACTTCGACATGCTATTTCAGCAGAAAAAGCAGGAGCTGATGCAATTACATTAATAGGAATGGAGGCTGCTGGTTTTAAAAATCCTTACCAACATACAACTCTTGTGAACCTAACTATGGCAAATAAACTATTAAAAGTTCCAATAATTGCCGCTGGAGGAATTGGAGACGCTAGAGGTTTTTTAGGTGCATTAACAATGGGAGCAGAAGCAGTTTGCTTCGGAACAGCGATCCTTACGACACAAGAAAGTCCTATCTCCACAGAAGTTAAAAAGAAATGGTTAGAAACAGACATTTTTACTGAAGAATACCATCAAAGGTTGTATCATAGAGAATTAAAAGGTACTAGTGTACCCTCCGCAGCTATAGGTCTTCAGAAAGATATTATCCCGTTAAAAACTTTTATTGAAAACACAATGAATGATGCTGAAGGAATTTTAAAATCTTTAGGATTTAGTAAAAATGAATTTAGTACTATAACAAATTAAAAAAAAGAAAAAAAATTACATTTCCATAGGAGTAAGTTCTTTTAACTTTTTAGCTTTTTTAACCTTAGGATTATTGATAATATGACCTCGAATTATTACTTTTGATACATCTCCTAAATAATCGATATTTTCTAATGGATTTCCTGTTACTACAATAAGATCAGCAGACTTTCCGACTTCAATACTGCCTGTTATATCATCTATCCCCATATTTTCAGCATTCCCTTTGGTAGCATAGTAAATTGCTTCTTGGGGAGTCATTTCAGTATATTTTAAATAATATCTCAGTTCTTTCCAGACCTCATATTGTAAGGAATAAGGAACAGACGCATCAGTGCCACAAGAAAATTTCAATCCTTCTTTGTATGCTTTTTGTAAGGCTGAGATCATACCTTTTTCAATAATCTTTGCATTTTCGAAACTTTCGGGTGTAATTTTTGTGTCTTCTTTGGGTAAAACAGCCATTCCCATCCCAGCAGAAACTGTAGGAACAATAACAGTATATCCTCTTAAAGATTTAGGATTATTTCTAATTAATGGCACTAAGTCATCAGGAATTTCAGCAGCGTGTTCAATACTATCAACGCCTCCCTTTAAAGCTTCTCTTATGCCGTCTGTGGATTCACAATGTGTTGCTACTAATAAACCCCCTCTATGTGCTTCAAAGCAAGCAGTTTCTATTTCTTCTATAGTCATTTGAGGTCTGCCCGCTTCTCCTACTTTTCTGGCATCCATAACCCCTCCTGTAGAAAGAATTTTTATATGATCAACTCTCATTCTTAAATTCTGCCTTACTGCTTTCCGAATTTCCGTAGCAGAATCGGCTACAAATGCCATTATCCATCCATGTCCCCCCGTAATACAGATTCCCTTACCAGCACATAATAATCTAGGACCAATAATTTTATTTTCCTTAATTTGATCTCTGAGTTTTAAATCTATATATAAGGGATCTGACATTGAACGTAAAGTAGTGATTCCTGCGTTCAAAGCATTTAATGCGTTGCTTTTCATTAATTTAAGAAGAATTATCTTTCCAATTGGAGTTGCAAGAAATTTAATTAAAAGTCTCATGTTTTTATCGCTCAATTTCATCAATTTCGTAGGTTTTCCGCTGCCTGTTAAGTGACAATGTGCGTTAATTAAACCAGGAAGAATGTAGGCTCCTTTTAAATCCACTTCTTTATAATCTTCAGGGACTGTTATATCATTTGCTTTACCCACACCTACAATTAAACCAGGAGTCTCATTTTGCTCTACAAGATTCTTAATTAGTACTATACCGTTATTTATTATTTTACTATCCTTATTTCCATCAATAATATTACAATTAATAAAGGCAATGTTTTTCTTAGGTTCCTTTTTTCTATATTTCAACCCTCGTATCCATGAAATTATCAGATACATCAGAAAGATATCAATAATACTACCAATAATAGAAACCATCCAAAACCATACAACAGGCATCCAAGAGGAATTTAAATGGGCTAAATTAATTGTTAAATCATACATTCCAAAACCATATATACCCAGAACATCCAAAATACCAAGAGGAATCCCTACAAATGGAATTATCCAGGGAAATAAATTTAATATTCCCACTATTATGTAAGACAATGTTCCAAGAACTCCTTCCAAAGTTCCATAAGTTATCCATGCTAACAATGAAGTTAGAATAACTAAAAAGAAAAGCACTAAAAGGAGTACACCTAAAAGATGTGATGATAAATTGTTTTTATTTATGATATTTCACCTATTTTATAAAAATAATTTAATTTTTATACTATAGTAAAATTCTGCTTTAAATATAAAATGTTTTTTATAGCCATAAATATAATTTCTTAATTAGCTATGAACTAAGCAATAATTAGGAATTGATAAAAAAGTTTAACCTCTCATTTATGTAATAATATTTTTAAATATCTATCCAATTATTATTAATTAATTATTCAATTCAAATTCATAATTTAATTAATTTGAATGACGATGTGTAATATTTTAAGGTGAATAATAAGAAATGAATTTGTATAATTATTTTAAGAAGGCAATAAAATGGAGAGGTGTTCTTTACGGCTCTTGCTGGTGAAAAAGTTGGAATTCCTACTGCTGATGAAGCTCCTATGATTGTAATGGCGAGATATAAACAACCATTAGCAGGAATTTTATCAATTATCATTGTTTTTATAATCAGCCTTATTACATGGTGGATTTTTTTTGATCCCCGCTGGCATAATCCGTTACCATTGTGGGAAATGGAAATAACTGCTTGGGCGACGGTTATAGGTGGTTTTGGATTAATTGGTGTAGTATGGGCAATTTGGTTTGAGAATTGGCCCTATTATAACTGGTTCCGTACACCATGGAAAGTAGGACTTGTTGGTACAGCAATTAATGCAGTAGTTATTGTGATTTTTACTGTTGTGCTACTACCTTTATTTAACACGTTTTATGGCAGTCAAATAACAAATCCGTATATTCAATGGTATGTGGGGGCTTCTATTTTTGGTGCTTTAAGTGGTTCTTGTTTTTCATTTGCAGTTCTTTGGGTTGCAGGTACTATGTATTGGCCATTCTTTAAAATTAAGCAACCTAAGCGTGGTGTAATAGTCTGGATTATTGGGAATGCAATTACAATATTTGTTTGGTTTTTGTTATTTTTTCCGGCCGGTAATCGTACTGCTACTTCTGAAGTCTCTGCTGTTAAACCTATAACAGCTTTTCCGAGTTATGCCTTCTCACTTGGTTGGACGCAATGGTTAATCTTTTTTTCGCTTCTTACTCTAATGGTATTCGAATATTGGCCATGGAGCAAATTAGGTAGAAAACAACCTATAATTGGGATAATTGCCTTTATTTCTTGTGCATTATTGGGCCTTGGTTTGTCTCTATTAGGACCTTATATTGCAGAGTTTATTTTAGATCCTTTTTTTGTTGCGATTGGTGGAGTACCACCTGATTCGGTGACTCGATTTAAAGGGTGGTATATGATGAGTATTACTTATGCAATATTTCTAATATGTGCTGTGGTCTTGGTATCCTTATTTTTTGACAATTGGCCGAAAAAATATACTCAAAGGAAAAACTTTCTGATAAGATTTTTGTTGGTTATAGTTATTGGAACATTGACTTTTCTTGGTTATTATCTATTATCACCTTTTTTGTTTGGAGATACTACGGATTACTGGACAATGAATCCTACACCCTTCGTTTTATGGTTTCTATGGATCGAAATTCTATTCGCTTATGTCTGGAGAAAATGGCCTATATATAGAGCAGTAGGGTGATTTATAAATATGTTTAAGGCAGGAGACTTCACATTACCAAAAGAATTTGAGTGGATTGGTGATTGGTCAGGAAGGAGAGCCATCCTTACTCCTAATCGAGAAGCGATATTTGATAACGTTGAAAAAAAGAGATATACTTATAAGGATCTTGATATGAGGGCAAATAAATTAGCTCGGATTCTATTAAATATGGGAATTTTAAAAGGAGATCGTGTAGGAATGTTTTCTACAAATAAAGTCGAATGTATCGATCTTTTTTTAGCTACAGGAAAAATTGGTGCAATTTTAGTACCATTTAATATTCGATTGTCTATTCAAGAACTTGATTATCTTATTGGAAAAACCAAACCTTCAGTTTTATTCTATGACCCAAAGATGGATTCAAAAGTTCAAGAATTAAAACAAAAAGATTTGGTTTCACAATACATCATAATGGGAGAAAAGTCAATCCTTGGAGATTCAGCGATGCTTCTTCAAATGAAAAAAGTCTCTCGTTCTACTATTGAAAAACCTACTATTAATCTTGAAGATCCTCATTTAATCTTATTTACAGGGGGAACAACAGGATTACCAAAAGGGGCAACTTTGTCTCATCGTCTCATTTTTTGGAATTCTGTTAATACTATTATGAGTTGGGGATTGAATTCCGAGGATATTCAACCACTTATGTTTCCTTTGTTTCACACAGGCGGTTGGAACGTTCTTTTAGTCCCGTTTTATCATTTGGGGGCAAAAACAATATTAATGGGTGATTTTGATCCAGAAGAAACAATTCGGGTCATTGACAGTGAGAAATGTACTATTGTAATTGGTGTTCCTACTATGTTTCTTATGATGGCAAATACTACACTTTTTAGAGAGAAGAGCTTTGATTCTGTAAGAGTTTTTATATCTGGAGGAGCACCTTGTCCTGTTGCAATAATGGAAAGATATTGGACTAAAAATAAACCGTTCAAAATGGGATATGGTTTAACAGAAGTTGGACCAAATAATTTCTATTTACCCGAATCTAGAATCAAAGAAAAACCAACATCAGTGGGATTACCTGTTTTTCATTGTGATATGAAAATCATTAGTACTGAAACAGATAAGATTGTTCAGCAAGGAGATGTGGGAGAACTTTTACTTAAAGGACCCCATATATTTTCGGGTTATTGGGATGAACCTGAAGAATCTAAAAAGACTATAGAACCTGATGGATGGGTACATACTGGTGATTTAGCTATGCAAGACGATGAAGGATTTTATTACATAGTCGGTCGTAGAAAAGAAATGTATATTAGTGGAGGAGAAAATGTATATCCTGTTGAAATAGAAGAATTATT
>SMTZ1_10000476_pt1 | contig 37214 bp, 35 predicted proteins | sample DeeMarSWOR136_30_FD_25667 | JGI IMG/M metagenome (IMG submission 25667)
AGAAAGTGAAGGAAGACGTGATAAATGAAGTCATCAAGAAAGTCGTACCAGAAGACAAGCTGGACGCAGAAACCAAATACATCGTTAACGGAACTGGCAGATTCGTGATTGGAGGAACCTTGGCTGATTCAGGGCTGACAGGACGAAAAATAATCGTTGACACCTATGGCGGTTTTGGAAGCCACGGCGGCGGATGCTTTAGCGGAAAGGATCCTTCAAAAGTTGATAGGTCAGGCTGCTACATGGCAAGGTACATCGCCAAAAACATCGTTGCCGCAGGATTGGCAGACGAGTGCGAGGTTCAATTATCGTATGCCATCGGCGTAGCACACCCCATCTCCATCTTCGTGGATACATGTGGTACAGGAAAACTACCCGATGAAGAGATTCTGGAATTGGTTAAGAAAACCTTTGACATGAGACCAAAGGCAATCATAGAACACCTGCAGCTTCTCAGACCGATATACAGAAAAGCAGCCGTGTTTGGCCATTTTGGAAGAGAGGACCCCGACTTCACTTGGGAAATGACCGACAAAGCGGAAGTTCTGCGAAAAGCGCTGAAAACAGCCAACAAAGAATAACCCAATACCCTTCATCTTTTACGATTGACGCTTATCTGTAAGAAGCATCTTTTCTGTATAGTCTTGTAAACCAGTGGCGCTTGAAAACTCATTTCTTAGGTTCCAATCAAGCTTGGATCCCTATTACGTTTTTCACGATAACGTCAAAAACAACGCGGTGAAAAAGGAGAAATTGCTCAGTATCAATCTCCTTCTACCATAGTTTTTAGCTAAAGATGTCCTAAAAACTGATAAACCCCTTTTTTCTCTACTTCTCACCATCAGAAGAAGGGAATCAAAATAGGCTGCGGCATCTTCGGTGCAATAAACTTCGAAAATAAACCGGTTTTCCCATACCTTTACTGGGGTCTCCGCGCCCAAAACCACCGAGGGCATCAATCCCATGGTTTCTTAACGTATAACGGCGAACAATTTTCCATTTACAAAAATCTCGATCTAGTCCCGAAGCTCCGCTCCAACGCCCTAAAAGAATGGTTCGGGCAGTTGCCGGGCTCAATAGGTATAGGCAACGTTAGGTACACAACTTCAGGAAAATGTGATGACGCCTCGTTGCTAGATGGCACCCAACCAGTCACCGCCTCGATAGACGGGCTGAAGCTCGCGCTATCATTTAACGGCAACCTCGTCAACACGCGTCAGCTCAGAAACGAAACCGACAAGCATTTCGCCCATTTACCATACACCTGCGATTCGGACCTAGTATGCCGCAAACTGCTGCTTGAACTTAAAGGGCGCAAAGACTTAACATCAGCAGTTAGCGAGTGCATTAAAAACATCGACGGCGCGTTCTCCGTGACTGGCATAACCGAAGAAGGCAATTTCTTCGCTTTCAAAGACCAGCACGGGATAAAACCGCTCTGCGCAGGACACAGCCCAGACGAAGCAACTTACGCGTTTTCTTCAGAAACCGTCAGTTTAGACATGAACGGTTTTGAAAGAGACTTCGAACTGGAACCTGGTGAACTGGTAACGGTTTCAAAAAACGGTTTTAAACGCGAACAAGTCATCAAGAACCCATGCAAAGCGTTTTGCTCGTTTGAATATGCTTACTTCGCAAGACCCGACTCGCGGTTCGACGGCAGATACGTTTACGAAATCCGTGAAGAATTCGGAAGAAACATCGTACGTGAGCACCCTGAGATCGTTGAAGACGCGGACCTCATACTTTCGGTGCCTGAGACTGGTGATGATCCTGCTATGGGCGTTCACGAAGAGTCTGGACTCAGGTGGGAACGGGCATCCCGCAGGCACCGCTACGTCACCGAACGAGCTTTCATACTACTGAATAGGGAACGTTGTTCCACTATAGACCGAAAAATAAACATTTTAGATTCAAAGGTTAATGGAAAACGTCTTATAGTCACGGAAGACAGCATAGTCCGAGGTGACACTACAAAAGTCACAATAGGAAAACTGCGCAACGCAGGCGCCAAGAAAGTCTATATGTTTGTCACTTTCCCGCGTATAATCGGACCATGCTTCTATGGCATCGACATGGCAACCTACGGGCAACTCATCGGCTCTAAACATAGTCCAGAGGAAATCGCGAAAATCATAGGCGCAGACGTTGTGTGCTACCAATCCATCGACGGGTTAGTGCGGGCCACCGGGCAGACCCGCGACCAGTTGTGCCTCGCATGCATCACAGGCAAATACCCCACGCCATTAGCGCAGAAAATGGCTGACGAAATGAAACAAAAGTTCCTTAACGGCTATGAAGAAAAAGGCAGAATCTACGAGACATGTCAAACCTCACCTCAAACGTAGTGACAAAGCAAATTAACTATTCCAGTTTATTCTATAATACGAAAAGTGACAGTTATGGAGAAAGTAGGTGTACTCATCGTTTCATACGGCGCGCGAGAAGCTGCGATGGTTGACGCTTTCACAAGAAGCTCAAATCACAACGTGAAACTCTACATTGCAGACAAGCAGCGCAACCCATTCAACAGTGAAAAAGCTGAAGAACACGCGGTCATACCAGATTTGAACGTTGAAGAAATCTGCAAGTTCGCCGAAGCAAACAAAGACAAAATTGACTTCGCTGTGGTGGGTCCAGAAAAACCTATAATCGCAGGTGCACGCGACCTCATAGAAAAGCGTACGGGCATACCTGTCATCTGTCCTAAGCAGCAATATGCCATAGAAGCCAGCAAAGTACAGCAACGCCTCTTGTTTCAAGAAATAGCGCCCGAAGCAAACCCGCGCTTCAAGATTTTTGACCCCGAAGACTATAAGGGAACAGGAGATGTTAAAAAAGACGTTTACAGCTGGCTCGACCAACTTGGTAACATGGCCGTAGTGAAACCTGACAAGCCCGCGGCGGGAAAAGGCGTTGGCGTCTGGGGAGACCACTTCACAACAAGAGAACATCTCTTCGAACATTTCATGTCAAACTTCCAGTACAGCGCCGTCATAATAGAAGAGAAAGTGAACGGTGAAGAATCCAGCTTTCAGGCGTTGTGTGACGGCAAACACCTTGTAGCTCTTCCTGAAACTCGGGATTACAAGCGTGCGTTTGACGACGACAAAGGTCCCAACACGGGAGGAATGGGCTCCTACAAGGACGCAAGCGACAGACTACCGTTCCTGACAGCGGCTGAAAGAGAACGCGAACTTGCTCTTGCCACGAAAATTTTTGAAAAATGGAAGGCAAAAATCAGCGATGACACAGCTTTGCGAGGCGTACCCCTGTACTTGGCTTTTATGCATACCGGTGCAGGAACGAAAATTCTGGAAAATAATAGTCGCCCAGGTGATCCCGAAATCATAAATATCCTCCCTATCCTTAAAGATGATTTCGTTGATGTCTGCTTCAAAATTTTGGAGGGCAGCTTGACGAGTATTCAGTCAGAGAAGTCTGCGACAGTGTTAATATACAAAGTCCCATCTGGTTATGGAGGCTACGCAGATGTTTTTCCAAGTCAGGTGGATAAAGCGGCTGTTGACACTCCAGTTGACCTTTCAAAGGCCTATGCGCTTTCAAGCAAATACGGCGACCGAATCCGTGTGTACCCAGCATCCATGGAAGTCAGGAACGGCCAATTTTACGCGTTGAAGTCTCGCGCAGTTGGGGTTTTAGGCGTCGGCGAAACCATTGAGGCAGCACGCCAAGTCTCTTTGGAAGGCGCACAAATGATTAAGGGTGGTGCTTTGTGGAACAGGACGGATATAGCTTCCAAGGAGCATATAGCGCAGAGCGTAATTCACATGGAACAGTTGAGGCACAAGCCTTGAAGCGCGTTTTCATATCAGACTGTGAAGGACCAATAAGCAAAAACGATAACGCCTACGAAATCACAGCCCAGTTCGTTCCGAACGGCGACAAGCTTTTCACGCTTATAAGCAAGTACGACGACGGGCTGGCAGACGTTCTGAAAAAGCCAGGTTACTCAGCAGGCAGTACACTAAAGCTGATTTTACCCTTCCTAAAGGCGTACGGCGTAACTGATAGGCAGATGGAAGATTTTTCTGCTCAGAAATTAATCCTGATCCCAAACAGCGAAGACACTCTTCAACATGTGCGGTCAGTTGCCAGCGCCTTCATTGTCAGCACTAGCTACGAGCACTACATAAAGGCGCTCTGCAGAGCTCTGAGCTTCCCCTACGAAAACACTTACTGCACCCAATTGAACCTTGACAAATACGACGTCAACGAAAAAGAAAAGAAGAGACTAAAAAAAATCGCAGAAGAAATCGTTCAGATGCCGTTGATTGCCATGCCGCCAAAAGCAACAAGGATAAACAATTTTTCTACTGGTGACAAAGAGACGATTAGGCGGCTGGATACGATTTTCTGGAGTGAAATCGCAGGCATGAATTTAGGGAGAATCTTCTCTGAAGTGACGACTGTGGGGGGGAGCCAAAAAGCTGCCGCCATAGAGGATGCAGTGACAAAGTTGAGTGTGCCGCTGGAGGACGTGATGTACGTGGGCGATAGCATAACCGACGTTGAAGCTTTTCAGTTGGTTAGAGAAAACGGCGGGTTAACGATTTCCTTTAATGGCAACAGCTTCGCGGTGGGGAACGCGGAAGTCGCGGTTTTGTCCGCAAACAGCATAGTCACAGCCGTAATTGCCGACGTTTTTTGCAGACGAGGAAAACAAGCTGCTCTGAATCTGGTGGAGAATTGGAACCTGCAGTCTCTTGAACGCAGCGGAGTAGTGAGCCTCACGCTTCTAGACCACCTTTTCACTCTATATCCTCAAATCTTGCCCAAGGTTCAAATAGTAACAGCGGAAAATATGGAACCACTGTCAGAGGAAAGTAGCGAGTTTAGAAAAAGAGTCAGAGGGGAGGCTATTGGCAAACTCGGGTAAAATGGCAGCGAAAGCAGAAATCGAAGACACTTACGCGGAAGCTTTTGCTGGTATCTTTTGTCGCATAATCGTCACAGCTGATGATGAGCGCACGTTACACAGTGCGGCTGAGGATTCGACCGCCACGCCGTCCGTGGTGATCGGCAGAGTTGAAGGCGGTGTCGAGAAGTGGCTGAGCGAAAACGAGACGCCAGACCAACGCAAAGGCGCCGTATTGCAGTTCTGGGGTGCAATAAACCTTGAAACACCGCTGGCTGTGTTGTTAAATAAGTTTGAAACCGAGCTGTCTTACCGTATTCGTCAGGATATATTGGTTAAGCCTTTCACATCGGTTTTTGACGCGCTGCCTGAGGCTGAGGGGAAAATGGATGTGATGGAGCGTGTGGGGCACTGCGGCGACGGCTACGAGTGGATTGAAAAACGCCACGGCAGAGAGGTCATCGTGGTTCCCCTGATGGTTCCGGATTTTATCATAGAGCGGTATTTGGGTTATGCACGCGGTGTCATGGGTGCGAATTTTTGGGTTATGTGTAAAACCAAGGAAAGCGTGAAGACTGTAGGCGAAAAAGCTTTAGGAGCTATACTTCAAGTGGATGGCGTGGTCACTCCGTTTGACGTTTGCTCTGCGGGTTCGAAGCCTGAAACCCATTATCCATCCATAGGACCCACCACGAACCATCCATATTGCTCATCGCTTAAACCGAGGCTTGGTAGTGCCTCTTTGGTTCCTGAAAGTGTGCATTACGTTCCAGAGATAGTGATTAACGGCGTTTCATTGGAGGCTGTGAAGGAAGCTATGAAGGTTGGGATCGACGCTGTGTTGAATGTTGATGGTGTGGTGCGTGTTTCCGCGGGAAACTACGGGGGAAAACTGGGTGAGTTTCAAATTCACCTGCGGGAGTTGTTGTTATGAGCAGTTTTGACGTTGTGGGCTTCGGAGCGCTTAACGTGGACAAGCTTTTCAAAGTGAACAGGCTCGCCAAGGCAGAAGAGGAAAGCTTCATAGAGGATTACGCGGAAGCTTGCGGTGGATCAGCCGCGAACACTACAATCGGCTTGGCAAGACTTGGGTGTAAAGTAGGCTTCATAGGCAAGGTTGGCTGCGATAAAGAAGGCGACTTGCTTCTCAAAGATTTCCATGTGGAAGGCGTAGATACCGGGGGCACAATCCGTACAGAGCGGGGCAAAAGCGGCTCAGTCATGGGTTTCGTGGATAAGAAAGGCGCACGAGCACTATACATTGATTCAGGTGTTAACGATACCATAAAATTAGAGGAAGTGAATACAAGATACGCTTCGCGCGCACAATTTCTGCATCTAACCTCATTCGTCGGAGAAAACTCATTCCAAACACAAAAAAAACTCTTGGACGCTATCCCAGACGACGTCAAGGTTAGTTTCGACCCGGGTGCCTTGTACGCAAGGAAGGGCTATGCGGCTGTGGAACCCATTCTAAGGAGAACTTGCGTTTTGATACCTAACGCCATTGAGCTTAAACTCTTGACGGGAAAAATTGATTATCGCCAAGCCGCGGATTTAATGGTGGGTCAAGGCGTGAAAATTGTGGCTGTCAAGCTTGGCGCCAGCGGTTGTTACGTCACGGACGGTCGTGAACGGCACTTGATAGAAGCACTAAACGTGGAGGTTGTAGACACAACTGGCGCGGGGGACGCGTTTTGTGCAGGTTTCCTTTACGGCTTAATCAACAAAAAGAGCCTTGAGGAATGCGGAAGATTAGGTAATTTTGTAGCTTCACGTTGCATCATGCAAATGGGGGCCCGAGCTGGGCTTCCGTTCGCCGAGGAGTTAGACCTAGGTTAAATGGTCAATGAGGCTATCGAAAACGAGTTTTCCGTCGCCGTACTGCGTCATCTTCTCCTGACTCGTCCAATCTGGCTGTTGCCACCAGTACATTGCCCTTTCTGGATGCGGCATCAAGCCGAAAATCGTTCCTTCCCTGTTGCAGATGCCAGCAATATCATGGAAAGCACCGTTTGGATTCGTTGGGTATTCACCGTCAGCGACGTTGCCTTTTTCGTCGCAGTAGCGAAAAACTATCATGTCATTATCGATAAGTCTGTCGAGCATTCGCTGCTCTTTCTCCACAGGGAACAGGAACCTGCCTTCACCATGCGCGATCGGCATTCTAAGAACCTTTCCTCGAGGGATTTTGCACGTGAAAGCGCATTTGCCCTTGTTCTCGTTTTTAAGCCAAATCCATTGGCACTTGAAGCCTTGCGGCACGTTTGTTGTGAGAGTTGCTTCGGGGTAACGGCTGATGCCTTCAAAACCAGGAAGCAAGCCATATTCAACTAGGATCTGAAAGCCGTTGCATATACCCAAGATTAGTCTGCCCTCATCGACGAAAGTTTCAATTTCCTTGCCTAACTTGACGCTGAGTGACCTAGCAAATATCACTCCTGAACGAACATAGTCTCCGAATGAGAAGCCGCCGGGAAAAACCAGCAAATTGTAATCCAAGAGGTTGCCGCGGTTGACAAGTTCGTTCACATGTGATGTTTCAGCCTGAACACCTAGCTCTTGGAAGGCACGTTGTGTTTCTGCGTCGCAGTTTGTTCCGCCTACACGCACGACACAGACTTTTATTTCTTCCCGTTTCATCTTCTACGCCTCCCTGCTTAGAGTCTTCTTCCAGCTTCCTCGCAAATCTTTAAGCGAGGCATCTACAGCAACTGCGCCGTCCAGTCCATAAGCAATTAATCGGGAACTCTTGACAACCTTGCCAATTTTGGCAAAAACTGTTCCATTCATCACAGCTTCGAATTCACTCTTGGTTTTTTCTGGCACTTCAAATAGGAAGCGACTGTTTGACTCGGAAAACAGCCTGAAGTCGTTGCGGTTCACCGCTTCGCTCGGAACTTTTCTTAGGTCAAATTCTACGCCGTAACCACCTGCCAAAGCCATCTCCGCCCCCGAAACTGCCAACCCTCCCTCAGAAAGGTCGTGGCAGGCCTTAACCAAGCCTAAGTCTATGGCTTTGGTGACGGCTTTTAATGTTTTTTTGGCTTGTGATGCACGTACTTTTGGAACTGTTTTACCCTTGTGTCCTTTCAGCTTGTAGTATTCTGAGCCGCCGAGTTCCTTGAATGTTTCACCTACGATATAGAGGAGGTTGCCAGGCGCTTTCACATCCATTGAGACGGTTGAGCGTATGTCGGGAACTATACCCAGCGCCGTGATTAGGAGTGTTGGCGTAACTGGACCCAGCGGAGACTCGTTGTAAAGGCTGTCTTTTCCCGAGATGAAAGGCGCTTGAAAGGCGGTGGCAAAGTCGTAGCACGCCTCACACGCTCTTATCAGAGAGCCGAGCCGCTCAGGTTTTTCAGGGTTACCCCACGTAAAATTATCAAGAAGCGCTATTCGGCGTCCGCCAACCGCGACATTGTTTCGCACTGCCTCGTCTATGGCTGAAGCCGCCATCCAATAAGTGTCAATTTTACCGTAGTTCGTGTTCATACCGCAAGAAACTGCTATGCCCATCCACGAATCATCAAGAGGTTTTAAGACCGCGGCGTCGTTTGGTCCAGCGTGCGTGCCTTGCAGTGGCTTTAGCACAGTGTTTCCCTTAACCTCATGGTCGTAAGTGCGCACCACACTTTCTTTGCTGGCGGTGTTAGGCGAGGAGAGAAGCTGCAATAGAGTTGTAGTGAGGTTTTCTGGTTCTTGAAACTCTGGTTCTTCAAGGTTCATAGTTTTGTACATCGCGGTTTTCTTGCTTTCTGGTGGTTCGAAAAGGAAGCGCATGTCCATGTCCGCTACTTTTTTGCCTCGATAACTGAGCTCCAGACGCGTTTTTCGCGTGAGCATTCCTATGGTGATGGCTTCAACGTCTTCTTTCTCAAAGATTTCCATGACTTGATCAAGGTTTTTTGGCGGCACTGTCAGGAGCATTCGTTCCTGAGATTCGGAAATGTAGATTTCCCAAGGGATTAACCCCTGATACTTCAAGGGCACTTTTTCCAGCGCCACTGTTGCGCCGCAACCAAATTTTTCTGCGGTTTCACCGACAGCCGAGGATAATCCGCCACCTCCCAGGTCTGTTATGGCTGAGGCGAGTTCGCGGTCTCGGATCTCGATTATAGCGCGTTTCAGTTTTTCCTCTTCGATGGGATCAGCGATTTGCACGGCGGGTCTGGATATTTCTTCGGATTTTTCTGTAAGCTCCGCAGAAGCGAAAGTTACGCCGTGGATACCGTCGCGTCCTGTTTTTCCGCCCGCCAGCAGGATTACGTGGTTTGGTTTGGCGTTTTTCTTGAACTTGTTCAGCGGCAAAATTCCGATGCATCCGCAGTAGACCGTGACGTTTCCCGTGTAGCTGTCGTCGAAGTATATTGCGCCGTTCACGGTGGGGATGCCCATGTTGTTTCCGTATGCGCTTATGCCCGCCGTTACACCCATATACACGTATTTTGGGTGTTTCACGCCCGCTGGGAGCTTAGAGTAATCGTAATCTAAGGGTCCGAAGCCCAATACGTCAGTGCATGCAATCGGGTCTGCCCAAACGCCGAGTACATCGCGGATTACGCCGCCAACGCCTGTGGCTGCGCCACCGAATGGTTCTACTGCTGAGGGGTGGTTGTGAGTTTCAACTTTTACGGCTATGCCGCAGCCTTTGTCGAAGCTGACGATGCCGGCGTTGTCTTCGAAGACGCTGAAGCACCAGTCTGGGTTGATTTCCCGTGTAGCTTTTGCGATGTACGTTTTGAAGAGACTGTCAATTTCTGTGTTGCCGACGTGTATTTTGCCTTTGAATGTTTTATGGTAGCAGTGTTCGCTCCATGTTTGAGCTATGGTTTGGAGTTCCACGTCGGTGGGATTTCGCCCTGCTCTCATAAAATAAGCTTGGACAACTTGCATTTCCTGCAAACTTAAGCCTAAACCCATTTCGCTGCTCACCTCTGAAAGCTGTGCCTCTGAAGCTTTGGACAAGGCTACATTATACATGGTAAAGGCGGTTTTTCCACGAAGGTAGATGTCAGGGTTCATTTTTGCTCCTCAATGGCAACTGTGTAGTTGTCTTTTGTCGGGTTAGCCAGAAGCCTCTTACACATCTCTTCGACTTTTACCTTAGCTTCTTCTAGCGTTTCCCCTTCAAGAAGGATTGTATAGACTTTGCTGACGTTCACGGCGTTAACCGCGTAGCCGAGTTCTTGCAGTAACCGTGCTGCTGTTTCGCCTTCAGGGTCGCTGTGACCCGTTTTGAGGCTGACTTCTACTTTTGCGCGATATTTCATGGGCTAAAATGCGAGCATACGGCATTTAAGCGCTTTTATCACTAACCTGTGCAAAGCATCAAGCCAAAACCAGTTTCTTGTTTTCGTGGTGAATCACGATTTTATGCTTAGCGGTCACTTTTCCTATCTTTTCTGGTTGAACACCAGCCTTTTCCAGAGCGCTCACCGCTTCATCCCCGTCCATTTTGTCCACGATTATTGCAAACCCCCAACCCATGTTGAAAGTTCTGAACATCTCTTCATCCGTTATGGTGTAGCCCAGGTTCAGCGCGGTCTTCTGTATTAGCCCGAAAATGGGGTGAGGCTTGAAATTGCTAAATTCGAAGCCTACGCCCGGCGAGAAATGCGTGAGATTGCTGAACTTTAAGTAAGCGTCACCCGTTATGTGCACGGCTGCCTTGACCTTCACGGTTTGAGCCGTTTCGAGGAGCGATTTCACGTAGATTTTGGTGGGTTCCAGAACTTCATGGGCTATTTCTCTGTCGAGCCCGGCTGGGACATCGTTTGGCTTGTGCTTTCCGCCCCACTGGCTGAACAGAATTTTTCTTGCCAAGGTTATGCCGTTGCTGTGAAGCCCGCTGCTACGCAAGCCTATTATGGGGTCGCCTGGTTTGATGTTTTCGCCAGTGATTATGTCTTGTTTGGCGACTTGACCCACGGCTGCCACTATCATGTCGAAGCCTACGCCTTCCGCTATGCCTTTAATTACTTCGGCTACGTCACCTATTTCCCCGCCAGTCACAGGGCACTCTGATTCCGCGGCGCCCTTGGCGACACCTTCGAGCCAAGCCTTCACGAGTTTGGGGTCGCTTGCTTGCGCGTGGATGTTATCTGCAATGGCGAGGGGCTTGGCTCCTGAGCGTACGATATCGTTAACCGCCATGGCAACAGCGTCAACACCTATAGTGTCGTATGTGTCTGCGAGTTGGGCGACTAGAACTTTGGTGCCCACGCCTTCGATGACAAGGTCCAAGTAGCTGTTTTGGCTTATGGGGAATATGTTTCCGTACGGCAGACGCATGACTTCGCCGTATTGAATGTACTTGTAGGTTTCCTCTAGCATTTTAAGGTGTTTTTTGGATTCGTGGCGTTGGTCGCGGTTTACGCCTGCGTTGGTGTAGGTGAAGTTTTTGGGCATGCGGATGTTCTCCTTTGTCATATTCTTTTCGGGTTGTAGGAGATAACGATTGTGCTCTGCACTGCGTCGTTCGTGTTAGCGCGCGCTATCCTCCGCAGTATGGCGAAGGTTAACGCAAACTCGAGTACAAGAAAAATCCATCCAAGAAGTGGATTATAGAGACAGCAGGCAACTGCGCTTACCACTATCTACAACGCAATCCCAAGGTTGCCGAGAATGAGCAGCGATTTGGAGTATCCTTTTGCTTCTTGGCTGATGGGTTTCAACTCCCCTAACTCTGATGCTGTGGATCGCTTTTATACGTAGTCTTTAACACGCAAACTTATTATGTTCCTTGAGCGTGTTCTCTTGTGAAACTAAATGCCAACGTTCCAATGCAAAACATGCGGCGAAAAAGTTGAAGCCGACTACGAGGGTTGCCACTGCACACACTCCCACAACTGCCGTGAACAAAAGCCTCCAGAATGCTGTGGCCAACCAATGCTCGAAATAATAGACGATTAAAGTAAAAACCAACGGATTAGACAACTCAAAGCTCACTAGCGCGCTAGGGCAACTCCAACAGCGGTCGTAGTCCAGTTTGGCTAGGACATCAGCCTCCCACGCTGACGACCCGGGTTCAAATCCCGGCGACCGCACCAAACGCTAACGGAGAGCCACCCTCGATTTTATGCGTGATTGGAGCAAAAAAATGGGAGATATCGGTTTAGGTTATTATGTTTTTTAGTCCTGCGTTCTCGGCTAACTGAATCGCTTTTTCCATTTCACCTTTATTAAGACGTCTGCGCAACTCTGGAAATTCGTGTGCGCGCCATTCGGGTCTGTACTGGAACAGCAGGTTCACCCTTGTTTCTGTGCCTAGGTTTTCAGCTATCCAGTTTAGCGTTGGTTTCGTGCAGCACTCCAAGTGATTTGGAAGAACAAGTACGCGTATTATGAGTTCGCTATGCTTTTTGACTTCTAGATGGTTATGTGTACATATTTTCCAGTAATAAGGTGCATCAGAAATTTTTTCAGCACAGTCTCCTGGTCCATATTTGAAGTCTAACAGGTAAACGTCAGCGAAACCCGCTAGGAGCTTGGCAGTTTCTCGGCTATAGTAAGCATTAGAGTTCCAGACGACGGGCACGTTCACGTTTACGTGCTTGAAGGTTTCCAGCCACTGCGGAAGCCATGGCGTGGGTTCTCCGCCTACAAGATTCACGTTTCTGCAGCCACTCATGCGCAAACGCTCAACTTCCCCAGCCATTTCTTTGGACTTACACGCATTTCCAGATTCCATCCACTGGGAAATAGTCCAGTTTTGACAGTGACAGCATCGAATGGTGCAGCCCATGGTGAATATCGTTCCTGAAGGCACAAGTTCTGGTTCTTCACCCATGTGAGCAAAAACGCTGGACACCATCAAGATACTACCGCATTTACAGTACCCCAACTCGCCTGCTGGTCTGTTGGCGCCGCATCTCCGACTGCAAAAATGGCAATGTTGCAGAATTCGATTTGCGATTTCGATTTTCAGGTCAAAATAGGATTTTACTGGCGTATGAAACTCGCGTTTTTTGGCGGTGCCAATTTCCTGTTCTATTCTGCAAAAGTCTTCAGTACGTTTCGCGTGTTCCTCCCAAAGCGTTTTCAACGAATCATGTTTGTCAAATTCTGCTGGAAGCTTTTTGGCTACAATGAATTTTGCCTGTTTCTGATTTTGCACGACAGCAAAGTATCTGGCTAAACTCTTTTTTGCTAATTCGTCGTTGAGTACGGCGACGGCGTCTGCTCGTGCGATTTTCCACATGTTGTTCTATCAGTAATTAATGTCGAAGGCGTACTAAAACAGTGCGTACGGGAAGGGCGCGCCCCTAGAGTGTAATTTTCCTTTTATCGGAATCTGATGCGAACACACCGGGCAGCGCATGTCCTTTGTCAGGTTCCATTGGGTAATCTCGAAGCTGTAACGGTTGATCAGGAGTTCGTTGCAGTTTGGGCAGTAAGTGTTCTCTGAAGGGTGCCCTGGAACGTTTCCAATGTAAACGTAATGCAATCCTGCGTTTCGGGCGGTCATGTATGCTCTTTCCATCTCTTCAACGCTTGTAGCGGGAGTCGTTGTCATCTTGTAGTCGGGATGAAAACGCAGAAGATGGAAAGGCGTGTCTGGACCCAAGGCACCTTTGATCCAAGTTGCCATCTCCTTTATTTTATCCATCGAATCTCCGATTTTCGGGACAACCAGGTTGGTGATTTCTATGTGAACGCCGTGTCTTCCAAGCTCCTTCAGTGCCTCATAGATTGGCTCGACCTTTGGAACTGCAGAAAAGTTTTTGTAGAAATCTGAGTCGCCGCCACCTTTGAAGTCAACCGTTGCCGCATCTAAATATGGTGCAATGGTTCTCACGGCTTCGGGGGTCATATATCCGTTAGTTACGAAAGTGTTGAAAAGCCCAGCTTGGCGCGCCAGTTTGGCGGTGTCGTACGCGTACTCGATGTAAATGGTTGGTTCGGTGTACGTGTAGCTTATCCCCTGGCAGTTTCTGTTTCTCGCCGCTTTCACCACTTCAGCTGGAGGGAAATTTCTGCCAGCCACATCTGTGTCTTGGCTCACCATCCAGTTGTCACAGAATTTGCAGCGAAAGTTACAGCCAGCCGCCGCGATGGACATAACCAGCGCTCCAGGGTTGAAATGCGAAAGGGGCTTCTTGCTTATGGGGTCAACAGCCGCGGAAACAGCCTTAGCATAATTAAGTGAGTAAAGAATGGCAGCTTCGTTTTTCCTGACTAAACAAAAACCGGTTGAACCGTCGCTTATGATACATCGACGCGCACACAAACAGCATCTTACTTTCTTTCCTTTCTGCTTCTCATAAAGCATAGCTTCGTGTAATGACATTCAATCTTCACCTTGCCCTGCTAAAACATTTCCGGCACAAACTTCACACTAAGATAGAAGGATCTATTTCTTAAAAACTATTAGCTCAGGCTGCAGGAGCCTTTGCAGTGAAACTTCAAATGGAGACTCCGAGCCTTTTTGCTTTGCCTTTTAACAATGACTATTTGAAGGAAACCATCAATCTATGTCTGCGGAATATGAACGTGTAAGTTTTTTGGGGGCAAGACTAATACGCATTATTATTCAGATAGTCACAGCGCGTGTGAGGCTTAAAGGTGCTGAAGGCAGATAACGAAGAGCTCGCGGGTATCACACTCAGAGTATATTTATACGTGGTTAGGAAAGGCAAACCCGTTGGTCCGCGAGATGTCATGAAAGGCGCGCATTTGAGTAGTCCTAGTGTGGCTTACAGGCACCTCCAGAAGCTCGAAGACCTGGGTTATTTGCAGAAAGACACGTACGGTGAATACGTACTCAAAGACAAAGCACACGTAACAGGGTACATCTGGCTTGGCAAGCGCATGCTGCCAAAAATGCTGGTTTACGCTCTTATCTTCATGAGCATCCTGTTCATTGAACTTATTGTTCTCGCCATACATTACTCTGTTGAAAACTACGAATTCAAAGTTTTTTTTCTGCTGCTAGCAATTGTAACAGGATCAGCCATGGCAGTTTTCACCGTTGAAGCGTTTCGACACCGCAAGCGAACCAAACTGAACAGCCAAACGTGATGATGAAGTACTCCACGCAAGCTCGGCAAGCAATTCAAAGACGCAAAACCTCAATCGCCCCTTCAAACATCAATTCTATAAGTTCAACATATTACAAGAGAAGAGAGCGCCCGCAGAGCAACAAATGCCAGACATTATGTTCACTGCCTACAGGCTCCTAATAGAGATTCCATGCAGAGACCTACAGGAAGTCTATCGGCACAGCACTTCTGCCAGATAAACGGGAGGGTTCCACCAATATTGGCGTTTTCCGCATCCAATAGCATACAGAAAACAGCAACACTATGTTCTTTTCAGATAACTATACAGTATTTTATAGGGAAAATAGTCTGTTCCACACGTTGGGTAGTAACATTTGAAGCTTATTTATAGCATATATGGGGTATAAACAAAAAATTGTGCTATTCTTTAGTTAGTCTTTCCAAAGCTTTAGTGCTGTTTTTAGTTCTTTGTGGTTTTTAGCATATTCTTCCAGTGTTTTTCCTTTCAGTGCAGCATCGACGGCTTGTCGCATAGCTGTAGCTCCTGCAAACGTACCCCCTATGTGACCGTGGATTCCGCCTCCAGCTTGAATGACAAAGTCCTTTCCAAAAGTCTTCATCAACGCAGGCACAAGCTTAGGATGTAAACCGCCAGAAGCAACAGGAAAAACCGGCTTTAACCCGCCCATAGGCATCTTGCAGGCGTTAATGTTCCCCAAAACCTCCTCTCTGGTTTCAGACATCTTTCCCACCACAGTTCCCACATGAAGCTGGTCAACGCCCATGGCTCTCGCAACTTTCGCCACTACATACATTGAAATCCCGTGCTTTTGGTTCTTGGTGAACGCAGCGTGACCTGCCCTGTGAGCGTGAATCACCAGCTTGAAGCCCTGGTTGCGCAAAGTCTGAAGCGCTGAAAAACCGCAGGTGAGGATGTCCACCATCACGTATTCGCCGCTATGCGCTAGCAAGTACTCTGCTCGCTTCACCATGGTTTCGGTTTCTGCTGTCACGTTAACCATGTACACCTTGCGTTCGCCTGTTTCCTCTTCCGCCTTGTCTCTGCTCTCCAAAGTCTTCACCACACGCTCTTCAAAAGGATTAAACCGCTGACTGCTCAAGTTTTCATCATCTTTGACAAAGTCGCATCCGCCAGCCCAAGCCTCGTAAGCCACCTGCGCATGATCGGCGGTTTTCAAGCCCAGCTTAGGCTTGATTATTGTTCCCACCAACGGACGCTCAGGAACCCTAAGTAACTTTCGAACCCCCTCAATGCCGAATCTTGGACCTTTGAAGCTCTTCAGTAGTTCAGTGGGAAGCTCGATATCATTAAGCCGAAGGTATTTCAGCGCCTTCAGCCCGAAAACGTTTCCTGCCACGCTGCTTAGGATGTTAGGCATGTTTCCCCGCTCAAAAAGCTCCACAGGATAAGCAATCTTCGCAATGTTCCCGTCTATGCTGAAGACGTGTGCTGCAAGCCTCTCCACGTAGGGCTTCTCAGTGGTGAGCTCAGTCCATGTGCCGATGGAGCTTTCGGCGGCTACTCCGCCTGCCGCTTCTTTGAGACTTATGCCTTCTGACTCCACGTAGAAAGTGCAGATAACGTCTGTTTCTGCAGGCTTGTATTCTAAATCCACGAAATCTAAGTACTTCAAAACTGGCTTCCTCTGGCTAATAGGATCGTCTTTGGCTTATAATCTTTAACTATTCCCTTAACTACTCTAACAGTGTGAACTTATATGGAGCTTATTGCTGAAGTTTTAAACATCACCGCTGGTGGAAGAAGAATTGCCATCTTAAGCGAAGAAACCGCAAGACTGATAGGCGTACACTCTTCAGACAGGATACGCATCACGTATTGCGAACAACAGATATTGGCTATAGCCAATCTCGCCACTAACTTTCCAAAGAATCGCATAGGACTTTACGAGGAAGTCTCGGAGACGCTGGGACTGAAAACCGATAAAACAGTGAATGTGCACTTGGCTCAGCTTCCTGAGTCCCTCAGGCATGTAAGGGCGAAACTACGCGGTGAAAGACTCCGCCAACACGACATGGTAACCATAGTCAAAGATGTAGTGGAAAGACACCTTAGCGAAGTCGAAATTGCAGCCTTCCTCACTGCCCTCAAAATTTACGGGTTAAGTATGGGCGAAAACGAAGCCCTATGTCGAGCCATGGTGGAAACAGGCAAAACGCTGGATTTCGGGCAAGCACCCATACTGGATAAGCACAGCATAGGCGGCTTGCCAGGTGATAAAACCTCCATGCTTGTCGTGCCCATAATCGCCGCGGCAGGATTCACCATCCCCAAAACCTCCTCACGAGCTGTAACATCCCCTGCAGGAACCGCAGACCGAGTTGAAACCCTCTGCCCAGTTAACCTATCCATCAACGAGATAAAAGAAGTCGTAGACAAAACAAACGGCTGCCTTGTGTGGGGTGGAGCACTAGATTTAGCGCCAGCAGACGACCTGTTCATCCAAGTCGAATACCCGCTGGGCATTGACCCTTTGCTTCTGCCATCGATCATGAGCAAAAAGAAAGCCATCGGCGCGACACACGTTGCCATCGACATTCCAACCGGCAGCGGCGCCAAAATCAAGAACATGACCGAAGCGTACACGTTGGCTTCTGACTTCGTAGACTTAGGCATGCGTCTGGGGCTAAGCATTCAGTGTGCGTTAACTTTTGGCGAACAGCCTCTAGGCAACGCTGTTGGACCTGCACTTGAAGCACAAGAAGCTCTGTCGTCTCTCATGGGTTCTGGTCCAGCAGACCTTAAAGAAAAAGCGGTCAGCCTAGCGGGCATGCTTTTCGGAATGGTTGGCGTAGAAGATGGACGACAAAAAGCCGAACATATGTTGCGGTCTGGAAGAGCAGAAAAGAAACTGCGAGAAATAATTGACGCGCAAGGCGGGAATTCACAGGTCAAGCCTGATGAGATACCTATAGGCGACAAAAGGGCAGAGGTAAATGCGAATAAGGCTGGCAAAGTCTTATGGATAAGCACCGAAGAGATCATCCATATCGCACGTGAAGCTGGCGCACCTAGAGAAAAGGGTGCGGGCGTGATTCTTAAAGCGAAGCTGGGCGAAGCCGTGAAGAAAGACAGTGTGCTACTAGAAATTTACGCAGAAAGAAGCAGCAAATTGCAGTCTGCGTTGGAGCTTGCACAGAGAATTCAGCCCTTTGTGTTAAGCAAGAGAACCGAAGAACGAATGCTGTTGGACCGGTTTCCAGAGAAAATTACAAGTGACAAACCATTTATGCTAGAAAGATAGCTGCAGTTCCTTTCGATTTAAAAGATATAAAAAAAGGGGGGGCTTAGCGGGCTCTTGACCGAACTCTTGGCTCCAGGAGTGTCCAGAGCCACTCCACGAACTCCCTGAGGTTCTTTGTCTGTATATGAACTTCTCCTGGACCCGTGATCTGGGTGACCAATCCTTCTCCGCCCAGCAATGTTTCTTTCAACCCGCCGAACTTGGTGACTTTGTAACTGCATGAGGCGCTGAAGCCAACTAAGTGAAAGTTGTCAACTATCAGCGTTTGCCCTGCGGTCAGCATGTGCGTGTCTATGGCGCCGAAAGTGTTAATAAACAACTCTCCGTTTCCCGTCGCCTTTAGCATGAATAATCCTTGTCCGAACAGTCCCTTAGTGAAGCCTTCCCACTTCACATCTAAGTCTATGCCCTGTGTTGACGCGATGTAAGCTGACTTCTGAATTATGAAGCCTTGATTTGGCTTAATTTCCAGGGTTTCTATATCGCCCACGGGGGCGGCTACCAAACCTACTTTTCCAGGACCTCTTTCCGCTGTGTAATCGTTCACCCAGAATGATTGTCCACCAAACAACGATAGCCCCAAGCTGCCCAGCAGACTTTTTTCTCTTTTGCGCGTGTGTGCTTCTATAGTTGGATCCATATAGGTCATCGCGCCTGACTCACCCGTTATGGTTTCGCCTTGGTCCAAGCTTACTACAAGCAACGCATACGACGGTTTATACTTAATTTCATACTTCATTTTGAAATCTCCAGTTGAGAAATTAAGGGATTGCTACCAAATAAGCTTAATTTGCAAACTTGTGCAGGTTTCTACTTGTTTCTGCTATGCGCCAGCGAACACATATAAGCTGCTTCTTTCAGCTTGTTGCTGTGGTTTAACATGGTTGAGATAACCCGCTTATTCTGGAAAAAAGTTGTCACTTCAGACGCTTTTGTGCTGGGAGAAATACACACGCGCCGTCTTAGACACTGAGACATGGCAGTTGACGAGTTTTTACGTGGCTTTGAATGATGAAGCAGCAAAGAAACTAGGCTTTGACAGCCCTTTCTTGGGCAAAGTAATAGTGTGCTTGCCCGTATCTGTTGTGAAATCCATTGAAGACACAGCAGTCTTAAGCAAAACGTTTGCTGAGCTTCAGGAGCTCAGAGAATGCAAACCTTAGCCTACTACTTTTTCTATCTACTTTATATGAATCGCCTTTGGTCAGTTTCAATATCAACTATCACCGGCTTTTTCGCAGAAAGCGCTTTGTCAACAGCCTCTTCAAGGTCACTTGGTTCTGTCACTTTAATTCCTGTTCCTCCAGAATGCTCCGCATAATCCGCGAAGTTAGGGTTATACAGTTCAGTCTGCCAGACCTTGTAGCCTTCAACTTTCTGTTCCTGCTTTATCATGCCTAAACTTTGGTTGTTCAAAATGAAGACTTTTACGGGCATTCTATACTTCAGCACTGTCAAGAAATCTGCCATGACCATTGAGAACCCCCCGTCCCCCGCTATGCACACGACCTGCCTGTCAGGATAAGCGAGCGCAGCTGCCATGGCACCGGGCAAGCCGAAGCCCATCGACGCCAAGTAGCCGCTCATCACCATCTTCTGCGTTCTCTTCATTTGAAAGTTTCTTCCGAACCACCAGCAGTTTTCACCCACATCCAAGGATATTACAGCGTTGTCGGCGATTTTTTCGTTCAAAACCTTCATTACATATGGAGGGCGAATAGGTTTCAAGGACCCATCAGCCTCCCGTTGCAGTTGTTTAAGCCATTCATGCTTTAGTTGCGCTATTTCGTTCAGATAAGCCATGTTCCGTTTTTTTTCAACTTTCTTAGTCAGTTTCGGGATGAGAACGGCGCTGTTGCCGAGCAAGCCCACCTCAACTGGATAAGTCTTTGCAATCATATTCATGTTGATGTCGATCTGGACAGTTTTCTTTTTTGGAATATTCGTCAACTCAGAAAACGAGGAGCCGATCACGATTAGGATGTCGGCTTTGCGAACAAGCGTTGCGACTGCTGTTGAGCCGATGCTGCCGTGGCTGCCCACGTATAACGCGTGGTCTTCGTCGATGACGCCTTTTGCTCTGAACGTGGTTATTATGGGCGCGGAAATTTTTGAGGCTAACTTCAGCAATTTGGTACCCTGCCCCATGGCGCCGAATCCTGCGATTATGGCGGGTCTCTCCGCTTGGTTGATGGCTCGTGCAGCTTTCTCAATAAGTGTGTGTTCTTGTCCGAATGCCATATTGGGCATTCTTCCCTCAAGCGGAAGTATCTGCGTTTCGCAGGGGAGCTTTTGAACGTCGTTGGGAATTCCGATGTTGCTTACTCCTCGGTCTAGCAAGGAATGTTTCACGGCGAGGGTTCCTAGCAGGGTGGTTTGTTCTGGGGTCATTAATGTCTTGTTGAATACGCATATGGGTTCGAAGAAACTGTGTTGGTCAATTTCTTGAAGCGAACCCAGACCGATATACTGTCTAGCAACCATGCCCGAAATGACAAGGACAGGCGAATGGTCCAAGCTGGCATCGTATAATCCTGTTGATAGGTTTGTAGTTCCTGGTCCCGCGACGGTTAAGCAAGCCGCCACGTTGCCCGTGAGTTTACCATAGGCGGAAGCCATGAAAGCCGCGACCTCTTCGTGTCTGACTTGGAGGTACTGGACTTTACTGTTTTTTCTTAAGGCATCCACGACGCCAAGAGTTGAAGTGCCTGGAACTCCGAAAACGTATCGGACGCCCCACTCTGCTATTTGAGCTACCAAAACGTCGGAGACTGTTCGTCCCTTCTTTTCTTGTTCTGCCTCGCTAGCTAAAAGCACGAAGGCTCCTTTAGGAGCACCGCAGACAGGACACACCCACTCTTTCGGTAGGTCGTTGAACTTCAGCTTCTGTTTAGTTTCATCATAAACGTAATTGCAAACGGTGCACCTGAATTTTGCCATACTAAAGCCTCGAAAAATTACATCTAAAGGTTAATGGTTTTTCGGTCTTATGTGTTTTTCTGGTTTCATTCACCCTACCTTTTATTATTTTGGAGTGCGACAAGTGCAGGTTGTCGAAACTGTTATCTCAGTACACGGACACTCCAATCTGCAGGAAGAAGTAAAGCATAGAACGCGAACGCTACGCTTTCATCTTAATCGCTGAGGAAAATACTGGAATAAGCTTTGCGAACGTAACAAAGTCAGTGGAGGATCATGCTTTCGTGCGGAAAAGTGAGGTAGCGCCTAAAAACGTTCAAAAGCTCGCATTCTGCATCAAAAAAAGGTGATGCATATTCGAGGGGTTACAGACTTTATTGAGTGGTTAACTGGAAAAAGGGGTGAGTTATGGAGAAAATACGGCGCAGAGCGCTGCTTTGAATCCTTCGAAGAGCACAACGCGTTCGCAAAAGACAGAAACAAGATGGCGGTTGTGAGGTTCAAGAACTTCGCGCAACTTGATAACCGAAGCCTATTGAAGTCATCCGCCTCAGGTCCTTGCGAGAATTCAATAGCAAATTCGTCTGTCTCACGACAGAGAACCCTGTGATAACCTGAAACAAGGCTCTTACAAACCTCAAAAAGCTACGATTGCGGATTTATGCTTAAATCTGTGATTTGAATATTCTTTAGCGAGCGTGAATGAAAATATTTAGAGTACGAGTCAACAAGATTGAATCCACCCGTGATTTGGACGGTAACCTTGGTAAAAGAATAGAACTGGTTGAGGAACGGGGATTTTCACCTTTTGTGGTTAGACCGCCTTCGGAAGAAGCAAAAATGGCTCAAGATGTACTTCAAGCCTTACAGCAGCAGATGCCCTTTCTTCAACAGAGAACTCAGCTAACCATACCGAAAATTCTCTTATTCTTGACTGAACAAGAATACGACAGTCTGGGTATAGACTTCGATGTGAACCAGGTTTTTGAAGTGTCACTAGAAAATCAAGGTATTAAATTCAAGAAAGTGACATGATGGCACTGCGCACCTGCTTAAGCGCTATGTGTTTAGGGTGAAAAGACAGCACAAACATCATATTTTTTAAAGCTGCACTAATCTCTTTTAGGTTCCCAACCTTACCTTCATCGCAATAAAGGGGAATCGGCTCATCGCCATCCCCGCGTTCGTAGTAAACGTAAATCGGCGAAAAATCCTTTCCAAACCTAACCACTTCACAATCCAAATTCAAAAGCTTCGCGGTTTCTTCCGTAGCCGCCCTAATAGATTGCAAACGCTTTCTGTGAGGACTGCGGTTTGACGCGTAAACTAGCAATTTCCCAAAATTGTTTTTGAACATTCGTGTCACCAATATTGTGACAGAGGTAAAACACTTTTAAAACGCCTGCACAAACGACACTTTTACGCAGCAGGGAGATGTGTTAAAGTAAAAGTTCTTAAACCGCTAAAAGCCTCAAATTTATAGGGTCTGACGTTAACCCAGAAAGCGGAAAAACTTGAAAGCCCGTGCTCACATATTTGTAAGCGGCCGCGTCCATGGCGTGTTTTTCAGGTTACAAGCTAAACACGTCGCTGACCGCCATGACGTGAAGGGGTGGGTTCGCAACTTGCCAGACGGTAGAGTGGAAGCAATGTTTGAAGGCGAAAAAGAGGCTGTGGAGGCGTTAATAGAATTCTGCAAGCATGGACCGTCAGAGGCAAGAGTCACAAACGTTAATTTGCAGTGGGAATCTTACACGGGAGATTTTAACAAATTTAGAATAAAATACGGTTAAGATTTCTTGGGCACTCTGAAGTGCGAGTCTTTTCCTGCGCTTATGTACTCTCCGCCCATACCGCGCACTGCTGAGGCGATTTTCGCAAAGTTCTCTGACCCGAGAAACAGTCGAGGTTTTACTATTATGTAGTCGCTTTTTTCTTCGAAGCTAAGCAGGGATTCTAAGTCCTCTGGAAATACCATGCGAACATCATCTATAGATTTCTGCTTCTCATGGATTTCATGAGAAACTGTTGCGGGAGCTTGAGGCGAAGGCTGCTTGACTTGTGAAGTTGTCATGGACTTTACTGCAGAAGATACTGTGCGCAGGTCTTCCGAAATTCTGTTCAGAACCACAAGAAGTTCATCAATTCTCTCTACAAGCTTTTCCAACTTCTCTTCTTTGAGACTCATGAGCAAATTTCCCCTCAAATTCTAAAATACTTAAGGCACTTATTAATTATTTCCAACTCCATTTAAACCCGGACAAGAAACATTGCTTGGAAGCGGCACAATTGTTTGAAATAGATGGGAGCCAAAAGAGCGGAAGCGGTACAATCCTAAGACAGGCAGTAGCCTTAGCTGCCGCCATAGGCGAATCGCTACACATTTACAACATAAGACACAACAGACCACAACGAGGTTTGAAGCCCCAACATTTGGAAGCAGTGTTGACAGCGAAGAAACTTTGCAACGCAGAAATAAAAGGGGCAGTACTGGGCTCTAAAGAAATCTGGTTTAAGCCACGAGAAATAAAGGGCGGAAATTTTGAAGCAGAAATCGGAACCGCCGGAAGCATCTCTGCACTACTCATGGCAACGCTGCCCATATGTGCCTTCGCCAAAGGCTCGGTACGGTTGCATGTAACAAAAGGGGGAACAGACGTTTCCCATTCGCCCACCACAAACTACTTGCGCAACGTGTTCCTACCAGCGCTGAAGCTGATGGGGCTTGAAGCCGCCATAACCGTACAAAAGTACGGCTATTATCCAAAGGGGATGGGAGAAGTGACGATGACGGTGGAGCCCTCTGAGTCTCTGCAGCCGATTAGGCTAAACGAGTTCGGCAAGCTGAAAAGTGTGAAGGGCGTTTCGGTTTGCACATTTTTAGCGGATAGAAAAGTTGCTGAGCGCCAAGCAAACTCAGCAAGTGCCTATCTTTCCGAGAAGGGCTGTGACGCGGACATTCAGGTTGTAAATGACCGATCAAATTCCTTTCAAAAGGGAAGTTCCATCACGTTATGGGCTGAAACTAATACAGGCGCAATAATAGGAGCAGATGCGATAGGAGAGCTTGGAAAAAAGAGTGAGAAAGTTGGCAGAGAAGCAGCTGAAAAACTTTATGCAGAGCTTTCCGTTAGACCCACTGTCGATTCATATTTGGCAGATATGCTTATTCCCTATATGGCTTTAGCAGAAGGAACCTCATGCTTGTTTACAAAACTGGTTTCGGACCATTTGGAGACGAACATATGGCTTGCGGAAAAGATGCTTAACGTACGATTTGGCATTCAGAAAATGAATAGCTTATTTAGAATAGAAAAAAGCAGCTGATTACATGCCTGAGACCTCACTCTGCATAAAAATTAAGAAAATTCATGGCGAGAAAGCCCTTGTTTTTGCTAAAAAGCTTGGAATAATTAATCGGGCGCTCAAGATCCATCACAACGCAGAACACATCTACTTGCCGATTGTTCAGCAACCAAGAGAAAACGAAATGGCAAAATTGGAAGCGCAAGTGCCTGAATTCGAACTCACAACCAACGTTTTCACGGAAAAGAAGCCACAGAGAAAACCACTTGTCCAAGTTATTGAAAAAGGGTTACCTCCAAACTTGTTGAATAGTTTGCCACGAGCGCTTGACATAATAGGCGACATAGCTGTAATCGAGGTTCCACCCGAGCTTAAAGCGCGCTCTCATAAAAGTCTCATCGGCGAAGCCATTCTGTCAACACATAAGAACGTCCGCACAGTACTTGCGAAAGTGGGTGCGATTAGCGGAACATATCGCTTGCGTGATTTTGAGGTTATTGCAGGAGAGTACCGAACCAACACTATCCACAAGGAATACGGGTGCCAATTTCACGTTGATGTTGCTAAGGCGTATTTTTCTCCGCGCCTCTCAAACGAGCACAACAGGATTGCGTCGCTTGTTCGGAAAGGCGAGACCGTCTTGGATTTGTTCGCTGGAGTGGGACCTTTCTCAGTGCTCACTGCCAAAAAAAATCCAAGTGTAAAGGTCTATGCTGTAGATATTAACCCGGAAGCAGTGGAGCTGCTGGAAAAAAATATTAGGTTAAACAGATTGGAAAGCAGAGTTACCCCGATTCTAGGAGACGCAAAACAAGTAGTTGAGACGAAGCTTTTGGGTGTTGCAGATCGAGTTATAATGAATCTGCCTGAAAAGGCAACCGAATTCGTTGGCGCTGCTTGCAAAGCAATGAAACCTATAGGCGGCACAATTCATCATTACTCTTTCGTTCGTCTTCCAGACTCCTTAGAAAACCTGAAACTGCGCTTTTCTAAAGCAGTGGAAAAAACTGGCAGAAAAGTGGATGAATTTCTTCTTACAAAGCATATTCGAGAAACCGCACCCTACGAGCGACAAGTTGTTTTAGATGCCAAAATTCTCTAAATGCGCACCTTCAGCGTGATTTTAACTGTTTGCCGCGGGTTCTTCAGTTTCTCTACAAGGTTCCTTGACAGGTCCTGTGCGGCTTTGTCCGCGTGAATCGCCAACGTTCGGTTGCAGATGTAACCACTTTTTCTTATCACCATATCCTTGGAATTAGCCAAAATCAGCTTTGGATCCCCCTGTGCTTCCACTTGTTCGCTGATTCCGCCCGCTTCAATTAGCAATATTAAGTGAGCTTTGGAGTTTCGCAGATTTTTTTTGAACGCGGCGTTTAGGTCAGCTGAAGCTTTGTTCGCGGCAAGGGCAATGATGCAGTCTCCTTTTTTCGTCAGATACTTGGCTGTCGTGAACTCTAAAGTGGTTTTGTGCGTAGCCAGAATGTTTTTATGGCCCTGCGCGAAAATGACTTCTTTAATGTCGGAAGTGGGCAAATCTATTCCATTACCTCGATGGAATCTACTTTTCCGTCACCGTCTAAATCGAACCCTTGTATGACGGTGGCGAAAGTGTCTTCGTTATGGTATTTTTGCAGGGTTTTTTTCCAAAAATTAGTCAAGGCTAATACGCAGGCTTTGGTTCCTACTGCTTTGTTTCCGGCTAAGACCAGAATTCGTTTGTTTTTGTCCCATGGATTCACGATTTTCGCTATCAACCCAGCTACGTCAGTGGTGTAAACGCGTGAACTCTTCTTCGATATTAAGCCTCCCAGCAAGAAGCCTTGTTCACTGGATTGCATATTAAACCTAACTGGCAAATACTCGTTTATCTCCTGCGTAATCAGATTTGTTCCTGGACCGCCGACAAGGATGAGGTGGTTTTTCTCTTCTTTTTCAGCCTTCACATCCACGTCTAATTTTATGGCGAACTCTGTAGGCATCTTTGCAAATTCCCCTATGAAAAGCGTCAGATGCGCAGCGTAGTGGCCGTCTCTGGCGCTTGTTTTGAAGGGACCATGCGGCGTGGGGCTACCCACCACTATTTTTCCCTCCAAAACGCCCTTGCCGTTAACGAACTCTCTGAAGAACTCCTGGATTTTCTCATCCATGACTTGCAGAGACAAGTTCTGAATCGTCTTGTATCCTTTTAGGAACTCGATGCCGAATGCGGGGGATATGGTTTTGTAGTATTTCGCTGTTGCTCCCTTTTTTTTCTCTTCTCTCACCACAGTTATGGCGCCTGCCCTTGCCAATTTTCTTATGTGGTAATAGACTTTCTGTTCGTGAACGCTGAGTTCCCGTGCGACCTCTAACGGATACATTTCTTTTTCTGAGAGCAAAGTTAGGATTCTCCAGCTTAATCTGTCTAGAATCATTTTTAGCCTTTGTGCGTCCTGCATGATGCTTATTTCTTTTACTTTCTGCGTGTGTCCGTCATCTTCGAGTAGCATTTTCTTTTCCATGTTTTCCCCACGTGATACATCTCGGTCTATTATTAAAAATTTTGTTATAGTCAGAGCGGAAAACTTGACTGAGGGTTAGAAACAGCAGTGTTAAAGGGACACGCTGGGAAACCCTTTAAAAAAATTTTTTTAGAGTAGAGAACTTTCTTCTAAAAACTCTTATTAACCTTGAGCATGGTTTTAAAAGACTCAGCTATGTAGTATGAGGCCCAAGAATATGTGTGGAATTTTCGGTTGTGTACTGAAAGAGGGAAACGCTGCACCTGTGATACACGCTTCGCTTAAGCGGCTTGAATATCGTGGGTACGATTCCGTAGGCATAGCCACGATACAAGATGGCAAAATCTACTTGAAAAAAGACCAAGGAAAAATTGAGGAAGTGCATAAACTTTTGGACCTTGACGATTTGCCGGGTGCCGTGGGCGTAGGTCACACTAGATGGGCTACACATGGTGCGCCTTTAAAAGTAAATGCACATCCGCATTCGGATTGCACGGGGCAGATAGTTGTGGTTCACAATGGAATTATAGAAAATTTTTCTGAGCTTAAGCTTGAGTTGGAGAACAATGGTCACACTTTTATCTCAAAAACAGACACTGAAGTGATAGCGCATATCATTGAGGAAAACTTGAAGAATCCTGAACTTGGCTTGGCTAACGCGGTGCTTGAGGCTGTTAAAAGGCTTGACGGTTCTTATGCTGTTGCTGTAATTTCAACTCGGGAACCAGACAAGATCATATGCGCCAGAAACGAAAGCCCCTTGGTTCTAGGCGTTGGTGAGAACGGCGTTTATTGTGCGTCTGACATTCCAGCGTTCCTGCCGATGACCAGCAAGGCAGTTTATATAGATGATGGAGAAATCGCAGTTCTTTCAGCCACAGGATACGAAATTGGAAAGATTTTGGATTCAAGGGTTGTCATGAGAGAACCAACGATTATTGACTGGACTCCTGAAATGGCGGTTAAAAAAGGGTATCCACACTTTATGCTCAAGGAGATTCATGAGCAGCCTGCAACTCTTCGAAACACGCTGCGGATGCAGGAGCATTATCTTGATTTGATATCGACGTTTCTTGATCGCGCTCAAGAAGTCTTCTTGGTTGCTTGCGGTACATCTTATCATGCCTGTTTGGCCGCGTCTTACATGTTTTCAAAGCTGGCGTTTTTGCCGACATTCCCAGTTTATGCTTCAGAATTTAACGAGCAGCATGGCAAATCGGTTAACATAGACAGTACGATTTTGGCGGTGAGTCAGTCGGGGGAGACTGCGGATACGTTAGCGTCGGTTACGTGCGCGCAGCAACGTGCTGCCACCATTTTGGGTTTAACTAACGTTATTGGCTCTACTTTGACGCGGGTTTCTCGGGTTTATGTAGGTCAGCAGTCTGGTCCTGAAATTGGGGTGGCGGCTACCAAGACCTTCACTTCGCAACTTTCTGTGTTGGCGCAGTTGGCGCTTAGGTTGTCGAAGAAACGGGGTAAAATTTCACAGGATGAGATGGATCAAATTGGAGAGCAGTTGGAGCATCTCCCCGATGTTGTCGATGCAATAATTCGAACCCAAGAAGAAAAGGCCAAGCGGTTAGCTAAGAAGTATAAGGATGCCAAAATCTTCTTTTTCTTGGGTCGAGGAATAAGCACAGCCACAGCTTATGAAGGACGGCTGAAACTGATGGAGATATCGTATGTTCCGTCGATTGCTTTTCCTGCGGGGGAAAGCAAACATGGGCCGATAAGCCTTGTTGAAGATGGGTTTCCAGTGATTTTCATCTGTCCTAGAGATGGGTGTCACAAAACTTTGATTGGCAACATTATGGAGATGAAAGCCAGAGGCGCCTCGATAATCTCAATTGTGGAGGAAGGGGATGAGGAAATCAAGGCTTTGTCAGACGATTACATTGAGGTTCCGAAGGGAGTTCCTGAAGTTCTGTCACCAATACCGTTTGCTGTGCCCTTGCAGCTTTTAGCGTACTACATGGCACTTGAAAAAGGTCTGAATCCAGATACGCCGAGGAACCTGGCAAAGTCAGTAACTGTAAAATAGCTAAATGAGACTTAGCCAACTCTGCATACTCGGAAAAGATAATATCCCCTTACTTATAGAAGCTGCAGACAATTCTAAAGAGCCCCTTTTTGCTCTTTTTCAGCATATTATTAGCGGAAAAAACGCCAATACGGAATGCCTCCCTCTATCTTTTCTGAATAGAACCGCCCTTAGGCTCCAAATATGCTGGGCTGGTTGAAAACTCAACTCAAAGATTTTATTCCCATTCTATTGTTGCGGGTGGTTTGTGTGTAATGTCGTAAACGACTCTGGTGACTTCTGGGATCTCGTTGGTTATTCTTGTGGAAATTGTTTCGAGCACGGCGTAAGGAATTTGGGCGAAGCTGGCGGTCATGGCTTCTCGGCTTTCCGCCGCTCGGACTGCGACCACGTAGCCGTAGGCTCTGGAGTCGCCTTTAACGCCTGTGGCTTTGGTGTCCGTTAAAACTGCGAAATACTGCCACAAGTGCTTCGCTAGACCGTTTTTCTCGATTTCATCTGTCACCATCTTATCTGCTCTCTTGGCGATGCGGACTTTCTCCTCAGTTAGCTCGCCGATAATCCTCACCGCCAATCCAGGTCCAGGGAATGGCTGCCTGTTGACAATTTCGCTAGGTAAACCTAGCATCTTGGCGACTTTTCTCACTTCGTCCTTATACAAGTCTCGTAGGGGTTCCAAGATTTTTTTGAACTTAATTTTTACTGGCAGCCCAGCTACGTTATGGTGGCTTTTTATCTTGTCCGAGTGCTTCCTGAAGCCTGATTCGATTCGGTCTGGGTATATTGTGCCTTGAATCAGGTAGTCCGCGCCTGCTTTCGAGGCTTTTTCTTCGAAAACCCGTATGAACTCTTCTCCGATGACCTTCCGCTTCTTCTCGGGTTCAACCACACTCCTAAGCTTCTCCATAAACCTGTCTTGCGCGTTGGCGATTATGAGGTTGATATTGAATTTTTGAAACGCGTCTCTAATTGATTCGGGTTCGCCTTCCCGCATAAAGCCGTGGTCCACGAAAACCGCGGTGAGCCTGTCGTTTAGCGCCTTTGCTGCAAGGGCTGTCGCGACGCTGGAGTCTATGCCTCCGCTTAACCCTATTATTGCTTTGCCGTCGCTTACTTCTGCTTTCAACTCGTTGATCATCTTTTCTATTATGTCTCCCATCTGCCAGTTGGCTTTGCACTTGCAGACTTCAAAAATGAAGTTGCGGAGCATTCGCGCGCCTCTTTCTGTGTGAATGACCTCTGGATGCCACTGCAAACCGTAAATAGGTTTATCCTTATGCCTGAACGCAGCTACTGGGCAGCTCTCTGTGTGAGCTAACACCTCAAACTCGGGAGGCAGCGAGAAAACGGTGTCGCCGTGGCTCATCCAAACCTTACCTTTTCCGCCTAAGCCTTCAAGTACGCCGACGGACTTGTCGATTTCAACTTGGGCTATGCCATACTCCTTGCAGACTGCTGGTTCAACTTTTCCGTTGACGAGTTGAGCAATAAGCTGATGACCGTAACACAAGCCCAAAACCGGCAGGTTCAGCTCAAGAATTCCCTCATTAAACCTCGGTGCGTTCGGCTCATACACGCTTGAGGGCCCCCCCGACAATATTAAACCCTTAACGTTGAATTTCTCGTTGAGCTTCTTAATCTCGTCTGGAGTTATGTCCTGTGGCACGATGTCAGAGTAGACGCCTTGCTCCCTGATTCTTCTGCCTATAAGATGACAGTATTGTCCCCCGAAGTCCAGCACCAGTATGGTGTCATATTTATTCTGCATTTTGGAGTGACTCACGCTTATTTTGGGAAATGCTCTAGTAATTTAATATTGCTATCTGGTTGTTGTCAAAGGCGCATGCATAAAGATCACGCAAACTCATCGAGCATTTCCATTCTAAAGACCCCCTCCCGCTTTTCTTTCCATGTTGGGCAGGAAAACTAAACTTATATAAATATAATCGGCTGATTATCAAAAGCGTGTTTCGAAAAGTTTGATTTGATTGGAAAAACGTGCAAGGGGAAAAGTGCGATTGAATTGAATGAAACTGACAAAAAAATCTTGAAAAACCTTCTAGAAGACGCTCGGTTTTCAAGCAGGCAAATAGCGAAAAACGTGGGCGTCTCTGTTGGGACCGTGCTCTCAAGAATCAAAAGGATGGAAGACGATGGGCTCATAAAAGGCTACTCAGTTATTCTAGACCACGAAAAACTCGGCTACGAACTTACGGTGGTAACGGAAATAACCGTCTCCAAGGGCAGGCTTACGGAAATGGAAAACGAGATCGCCAAATTACCCAGCGTGTGCGGCGTCTACGATGTCACGGGCTTAACCGACGCTGTTATCATAGCCAAATTCAAGAGCCGCGAAGACCTCGGCAAATTCACCAAGCAACTGTTATCTCTGCCTTACATTGAACGAACAAACACGCATGTCGTGTTAACAACCATGAAAGAGAATTTCCGCCTTCTCTGAAACAGAGTACTGCAGTTCAGCCTTTTTCAGTTGACGGGGGTTCTACTTTTTTCTTTTTGTACTTAAGCTCTGGGCGGGCGATGGTTATTCGTGTGCCTGTCGCAACAGGAGAAGTGACCCAGACGTTTCCACCTATCACCACATTGTCGCCTACTACCGCGTCAGCGCCAAGAAGGGTTGCTCCTGAATAAATCACCACGTTGTTTCCTATTGTTGGATGTCTTTTTCTTCCTTTGATTATGTTCCCTTTCTCATCTTTTGGAAAGCTCAGCGCGCCAAGAGTCACGCCTTGGTACAGCTTTACGTTGTCTCCTATCTCCGTGGTTTCCCCGACAACCACGCCAGTACCGTGGTCGATGAAGAAGTTCTTGCCAATTTTCGCTCCAGGATGAATATCTATGCCCGTTAACGAATGCACGTGCTCACTCATTATCCGAGGTATTAAAGGGATACCCCGCAGATAAAGTTCATGAGCTATCCTATAGGTTGTTATAGCCAGAACACATGGGTAGCTGAGAATTACTTCTTCAGTGCTTACCGCCGCGGGGTCTCCGCCATAAGCAGCTTCGATGTCACCGCTGAGAACCTTTCTTATCTCAGGAATCCTCTCTAAAAGCTCCTTAACCACAACCTGTGCTCTTTTCAGGCACACATCATGGGGGCATTCAGTGATTCTTCTGCAAATGTACTTGAGGCTTTTTTCCACCTCGTTTGTAAGCCTAGCGTAGATGGAGTTCAGAATATTGCCAAGAAAGTATTTGATGTTAGCGTTGGTCATGCCTTCTTTTCCCAAATATCCGGGAAAGAGAACTGTAAGCAAGTCATCAAGAATCTCGATAACCACTTTCTTCGAAGGCAAATCCTTCCCAGTAAGGTGATCCATACCTCCGATTGCCCCGTAGTTTTCAACGATTTCATCCACAAGTTTGGGCAAGCTTTTTTGAGGCCATTTCTCCTCCACGTTTTTGCCGTTCTTTAATAATGCATCCAACATTTTGTCTGGGTTCCAGCAGTATGTTTCCTCACGGGATTGAATGTTCTTCTTTTCCGATGGTTGAGTTTGAGTAGACTTTTTCATTCTGCCCACTTCTTGTTTCATGTAAAGAGAATAAGAAAAGTGGGATATAAGAGAAGCGCGTTCGCTTACGTTGATCCTAGACTACTATTGAAACAGCTGTGTGCTGAGATACCGTTCGCCGGTGTCAGGTAGGATAACAACTAATAATTTGCCCTCGTTTTCAGGTCTCTTCGCCACTTGCAGCGCCGCATGGGCTGCTGCGCCAGAAGAGATTCCTACGAGCAATCCTTCCTTAAGCGCCAAAAGCCGTGAGGTTTGCATGGCGTCCTCGTCTTTCACCTGAACGACCTCGTCAATTAGGTTCCGTTTTAGTACGTCTGGAATGAAGCCTGCCCCTATGCCTTGGATTTTGTGGGGTCCTGGTTTGCCGCCGCTCAGAACTGGTGAGCTAGCTGGTTCCACAGCTATAGCTTTGAATTGGGGCTTTAGCGGTTTAATGTATTCTGCGACGCCGGTTATGGTGCCGCCTGTTCCAACGCCCGCGACTATTATGTCAACTTTGCCGTCGGTGGCGTTCCATATTTCTGGTCCTGTTGTTTCCCTGTGGATTTTCGGGTTAGCCAGGTTTTTGAATTGCTGGGGTACGAAGCTGTTGGGCGTGTCTGCGGCTATCGCTTCAGCTTTTTTAATTGTGCCTTTCATGCCTTCCGCGCCTGGGGTTAAGACGAGCTCGGCGCCGTACGCTTTTAGCAGGTTGCGGCGTTCGATGCTCATCGTGTCGGGCATGGTGAGGATGAGGCGATAGCCTTTCACAGCTGAAACCATGGCTAAGCCTACGCCTGTGTTGCCACTCGTGGGTTCGATGATAACAGTGCCTTGTTTTATGAGACCTATTTTTTCGGCTTCAGTTATCATGCTCAGACATATTCGGTCTTTGACACTTCCCCCGGGGTTTCGCGATTCCGTTTTGGCTGCGATTGTGCATTTTAAACCGTTTGTTAGTTTGTTTAAGCGTATGAGCGGAGTTTTTCCTATTGTTTCGAGGATGTCATTTAAAATTTCTTTCATTCTTGTTCACCTGTTTGAATTATAACGCCGTTATATCAAGAGTGGTGACGTAAAAACTTTATCACAAACCTCTCATAAAACTATCACAACTTCCACCATTATAAAGAAATCTATCCCCGCACTCTCACACGCAAAGTAAAGCCTTTTAATAAGCTGCCTGATTTTATTATTTGCCACCTAAAGCGGGGGTTGCCAAGCTAGGTCAAAGGCGTAGGACTGAGGCTCCTATCCTGTAGAGGTTCGTGGGTTCGAATCCCACCCCCCGCACCACTTCAACCTGTTTTAAGCGTTCTCCACCCTTGACTGGAGTTTTGGGTCTCTCAATGCGCTCTATCACGTCCTTTTAGGCAGTCCTCCAAGGCATTTTCTGAGACTTTGCGGATGTTCAAACCATAAACTTTGGCTTTTAGCACTAAATCTTTGTTTATTCGTATCATAACGTTCTCCTTCATTTTCACTTAACTTATCATTTCTATGCATGCATAGAATGTAAAGCTGCTATTGGCTAACCCTCAAGTTTAAAATTTAGCCGAGCGCGCTTGAGTATATCCCTCATTACTTCTATTGTATTCCCTAATTATTATGTATGTGTGGTAAATCATAACTGGTCGCCACAATTTTCGAGCAGTGAAGATGCAAAAACTGTTAGCTAAAGCTCTACCTCGTTGTGAAAGCATGTGTATTTGCCTGTGTGGCATGCAGGACCTTTTTGTTCCACCATGTACAACAACGTGTCAAAATCACAATCCGCAACAACGCGCTTGATTTTCTGTGTGTGCCCCGACGTTTCGCCTTTCATCCACAATTTTTTCCTCGAACGGCTCCAGTAATGCGCGTACCCCATGCTCAACGTTTTCTCCAAGGCTTCCTCGTTAGCGTACGCCACCATAAGCACCTCTTTTGAGGCTGCGTCTTGCACAACCACGGGGATGAGACCGTTGCCCTTCTTGAAATCCAGCTTCTTCAGCACTTCTCCTGTCAAGGTCTAACTATCACCCCCTGCCTGCGCAAGAATTCCTTTAGGACTGGAACTGGATACTGATTGTAATGGAAAACTGAAGCTGCTAACGCCGCATCAGCTTTGCCATCCGTGAAAATTTCGAGAAAATGCGCTGGCTTTCCAGCGCCGCCACTTGCTATAACGGGCACGTTCACTTTTTCAGAAATCGTACGGGTTAACTCTATGTCGTAGCCATCTTTCGTGCCATCCCTGTCCATGGAAGTTATCAAGAACTCGCCTGCGCCAAGCTCCGCAGCGCGCATCGCCCAAGCGATAGCGTCTTTTCCAGTCGGTTTTCTCCCCCCGTAAGTGTAAACTTCAAACCAAACTGGTTCTTCTTCAGTGTTCACCATTATCCTGTCTGTTCTCTGTTCTTTCCGTCTTTTTGCGTCTATAGCAACCACCACACATTGCTGCCCGAATACGTCAGCCAGTTCCGTTATAACCTTCGGGTTTTCCACCACAGCCGTGTTAACAGAAACTTTGTCGGCGCCGCTGCAAAGGACAAGCCTCGCATCCGAAACATTACGGATTCCCCCGCCCACCGTAAAGGGAATGCTTATAGCCCTGGCTACGCCCTCAACGACTTCTCGAAGTATGTCCCGGTTGTCCGAAGAAGCGGTGATGTCAAGAAAAATCAGCTCGTCAGCGCCTTCATCCGAATAACGCTTTGCCAGCTCAACAGGGTCACCAGCCTTTTTTAGGTTCAGAAAGTTTATTCCTTTTACAACTGTCCCACAGGTCACGTCCAAACAGGGCACTATTCGCTTGGCTAACGGCATTCTTTTTTTTCTCCTATCATTTTTAATGCTTCCTTAAACGTGAATCTTCTCTCATAAAGAGCCCTGCCAATCACTACGCTCGATACACCTACACGCTTTAGCGCCACCAAATCGTTCAAGCCGCCTATTCCGCCAGCCGCAATTACCTCAACATTCGGGTACTGGCAGACTTCCTTGAGCATGCCAAGGTCTGGACCTGAAAGCGTACCGTCTTTAGTTATTGAAGTCACCAAAAACGTCTTAACGCCGAGAGCAGCAAATTTTTCTAAGGCTTCTTTCATGCCTATCGATGTTGTGGTTTTCCATCCTTCAACCATTATTTTGCCATTCCTATTATCTAACGCAACAATAACCGACGCAACGCCGAACCTCTGCTGAATCTGGGTTATCGCTTTTGGGTCGCTGAATGCTAACGCGCCAAGAATGACTTGGCTGACGCCGAGCTTGAGCAAATTTTCTACTGAGTTGATACTGCGGATTCCCCCGCCAACTTGGATGGGTAAGTCCACGTTTTCTGCGATTTCAGCGATGATTGACAAGTTATTCTCAATGCCTAACGCCGCGTCTAAATCAATTATGTGCAGTTTTGTTGCGCCTTCTGCCTTCCATTTTTTTGCGGTTTCCACTGGTCCGCCGAACTCGTCGTAAATCCTAGCCGTTTCAGGGTCGCCATGGGTCAACCTGACGATCTCGCCTTTCATCAGATCAATAGCTGGAATTAACTCCAACTGTCTTCACCTTTTTACTATCTTGGCGAAGTTCTCGAGGATTTTCAGTCCTATGTTGCCTGACTTTTCTGGGTGAAACTGTGCGCCGAACACGTTTTTACTGGCTATGGCTGAAGTGAACGTTGCACCGTATTTTGTTTCTGTCGCCACAATAGACTCGTCTTTGGGCACGGGGTAAAGGGAGTGCACAAAGTACACGTAAGACTCGTCCTCAACACCGTCAAAAAGCGGGTTCTGTTTCACCAGCCGAAGTGTGTTCCACCCCATGTGCGGCACCTTCACCTCGCCCCGCAAACGGACGTTTTTGCCCTTAAAAAGAGCCAAGCCCTTCCCTGGACCTTCCTCGCTTTCTTGAAAGAATAACTGCAATCCAAGGCAAATCCCAATTAGCGATGTGCCGCTTTCCACGGTAGCCAAAAGCGTGTCTTTTACAGCGTCGAGTTTGGTGATGGCAGCAGAAAAGCTTCCAACACCAGGCAACGCGATGGCATCTGCTTTCTTCAGCTGCTTATTTGACACGCCAATTTCAACGTTTAATCCAACTTTTTCTAAAGCGCACTTAAGGCTAAGAAGATTCCCAACCCCATAGTCGAATATCACTGCTTCAGGCATCAGATTACTCCTTTAGAGCTGGGCATGCCTTTCCGCTTTGGGTCTATGGCTATCGCTTGTCTTAGCGAAAGGGCTAGGGCTTTCATAGCGGCTTCTGTTTTGTGGTGGTCGTTGCTTCCATACTGGACGAACACGTGAATATTCGCGCACAGCGAAGTTGTCAGCGACTCGAAAAAGTGATTGATGTCTTCGGTTGGCATTTCTTCGATTTTTTTCCCGCGCAGTTTCAGGTCGATTTTGAAGTAGGGACGTTTCACGAGGTCTACGGCTGCAAACGCCAAGGAACAGTCCATGGGCGCTGCTGCATACCCGAAGCGGGTTATGCCTTCTCTGGTGCCTAACGCTTTGCTCAGTGCTTTACCTAAGCCTATGGCGAGATCTTCAATCGAGTGATGCCTCAGGTCGCCCTTGACTTTGGCGGTTATGTCGATCATGCTGTGCGTAGCCAGCGAGGTCAACATGTGGTCAAGAAAGGGCACACGCGTATCAACCACGACTTTTCCTTCCCCATCAAGGTTGACTTTTACGCTGACTTCGGTTTCCTTGGTTTTTCTGTACACTTCATCCTTTCTCATGCTCAATCACCTAAATATTCCCGTAACACG
>SMTZ1_10000793_pt1 | contig 37186 bp, 34 predicted proteins | sample DeeMarSWOR136_30_FD_25667 | JGI IMG/M metagenome (IMG submission 25667)
CGAGTTCAGAGTCCTCGCGTACCAGAAGCGTGATCGCTCCGACAACGTCATGGGCCTGCCAAGACGGATCTGCTCAGCGCGGATAAGCCGCTCTGGGACCTGTCCAGGGGGCATCCGCGCGGTCCTCCCGTCGGCAACCGGGTTGTTGCCGAGATAGAGATTGATCCCACCCTGTGATGCGATGAGCACCAGATCCCCTCCGAGCATGTAGTTCCGGATCGTCACCGGCGCCACGATCACTCCCACTCCGCACAGACAGAGGGCGAGTGCGGCCAGGGTTCGCCTCCGGCTGCTTATTCGGACTGGGGCCGATGTCTCGCCGCTCTCCGTACCGCTTCGCGCTCCCGCGCCCGCACTCCACCAGATCCAGGCCAGTACAAAGGGAAGGAACAGGAGGATGTTTGGGCGGGCGATGGCTGACAGTCCGAGCAGGATGCCGGCGCCGATCCACTTCCACATTCGTGGACGGCGATGGGCGCCCAGCAGGACCAGAATCGCTCCGATGTCGAGCACGACGAGGAGCGAAGGTATCAACAGCTCCCCTTCGAAGTAGATGAGTATGCCGTACAGGGCCCCCATGAGGGATGCAACAAGAGCGACCCGCGCATCGGAGAAGAGCCTTCTCGACAGAAGATAGATGAGGAAGATGCCGAGAACACCCATCGCCATCTGGACGATCCGGGGCGCGAGGTAACTGTGATCCGAAACCTGGAAGATGAGGGCCAGGAGGTATGGGTACAGCGGTGCCCTGAAGAAGGACTCAGTCCCGAGCCACCCCTCTGTGGCGATCCGCTTGGTCCATTCATCGTGATACCAGGGATCGCCCATCGGGGTGTCGAACAGCGGCTGATCCGCGATCTCGACGAGGTAGACGATCCGAAGGGCAAGAGCGAGAAGGAGAATCGCGCCGAGCACCATCGCTCTCCGGGCTTCCACGCCCGGAGATCCTTCGACCCCGCCAGCACGCTCTGTCCGGCCCGCCACTGCCTGAAAGAACTGAATCACCTTGACACCTGCCGCGTCTGTCACTACACTCAGCGCTAATCGATTCCAGGACTTCTCCTCAGGGCCGACCGTCCTTCTCGGACGTCGCCCTGTGCGGACGTCATCCTGTGCCGATGCTCTGTTGTACGGACGTGATCTTCTGCAAACGTGCTCTTGTGCGAACGTTATCGCTCGCGCACATAATGTGCGGACATAATCTCATAGGAACATCGTTTTGTGCAGACGTGGTCTCGGATGGGCTTTGTCTGGTGCGGACAATATCTCACACGGACACGGTCTGGTGCAGACGTAGTCGCGTGCGGGCGTTATCCTGTGCCCGCACCGAGGACCGCTCTCGATCCAATCGGCTATCGCCAATCGGCTGTCGAGAAGGCGCAAGGCCACTACCAGAGGGGATCGCCATCCTCGAAAGGCTCATAGTATGCGAACGTGCCTGGGAATCATCGTTCTCTTCCTGGCTGCATGCCAGGCGCACAGCCAGGCCCCGCGCTGGGAACACCTGCGGTTCATATCGCCCCGCTTCTCCGGCGAATCGGTCGAGGCCAGACAGACCATCCAGGACGACATCACCCTCCTGGGAAGCTCTGTCGAGGTCGCAGGAACGGTATACGGAGACGTTCTGGCCATGGGCGCCGTGGCCCACTTTCCGGGAACCGTTGCCGGAGATATTCTCGCCATCGCCCGAACCGTCGACATCGACGGAACGGTCTACGATGATGCGCGAATCGTCTCAGCCAACGCCAGAGTGGGCACGTTTGTCGCGAGCAACCTCGACGCCTGGTGCTCCTCTCTTCGGCTCGCTCCTGGCTCGGAGATCGGCGGATCGGTCAGCGTCGTCACCGGCGATTGCGAGATGTTCGGGACGATCATCGGTGACCTGCGCGGCGTCGCACGACAAACGACCATCGGCGGTCACATCGCCGGCGACGTGGAACTCCTCGTTGCGGAATCGCTCACCTTCCTTCCCGGCACAAGGATCGACGGTGACCTCTCCTACATCTCGTATCAGGCAGCCACGATCCCCGAGGGCGTCGAGATCAGAGGCGCGATCCAGCACACGGTCCCACCCGATACACCACGTCGCGTACTGGTCCATGCAAGAAGGATTTCGCGAGTCGTCGGGCTCCTCTCTCTTTTCCTGGTCGGGCTCGTCCTGATCGGCCTAGCGCCACAGTTCACCACCGTCACGGCTCAGACACTCTCGGCCCGTCCGCTCGCCAGTCTCCTCACATCTCTCTGTACCATCGTCGGAATGCCGCTCCTCATGATCGCGCTCGCGGCCACCCTGATCGGCATCCCTCTCGCCGCCCTGGTGGGGGCCGCCTATCTGGTCATCCTCTGCCTCAGTCCGATCCTCCTCTCGTTCATGCTCGGACGGGGCGTGCTCAAGCTCGCAACACGCAGCTCACAGCCGTCCTCGTATGCCTCTCTCATCATCGGGTTCGTGCCCGTCGCCATCCTCCTCGCCCTCCCCTATACGAGGCTCCTCGTCTGGGCTATCGCCGTCGTTCTCGGCCTGGGCTCCGCCGTCCTGACCGGCTGGAATCGGTATCGGCAGGCAAGGCGCCTCGATATCATCTGACCTTCACTTCGCCTCTTTCTCCCCGATGACGTATGCGCCTCCTCCAGTCCGCACAACCTGGACGGTCGCCAATCCGGCATGCTTGCACTTGGTCGCTATCAATGTCTCATATCTCTCCGGGACCACTGCGCCGAACGTATAGATAAGCGCAACTGCGGCACGAGGTAGTCCCACCCGCACCATCTCTTCAACGTATGGCGGCGCGTTCTGGAGAAAGACGACGCCGAAGATGTCGCTGCGGAACGGGAGCCGCGTAGCATCGGCCTGGACGAGATATGGTCTTTTGCCGTCCCCCGGCCGCCACCGCCGCCGCACCTCGCACAGCATGCGCCCCGAAATGTCCGCGCATACGATGACAGCCCCGGGAAACGTTTCAGCAAGCTGCCGGGCCACGGCCCCCGATCCGGCACAGGCGTCGAGTATCCACTCTCCATCTCGATCTGCGGCTTCCCGGCCGCGCAGTGCGCCGAACTCCTGCAGGGCGCAGATCGCCGACACCAGCGCGCCATCGTAGGAGCCGCCGGCGAGCCTCCTGGCCATCGGCTCGTACATCCGCGCGATCGATCCGAACCAGGCACGCATTGCCCAGACTACCGGACGTACCTCTGTGCGGCCCGATCGCCGCCACCAGAGCACTGCGAATGTTCTCCCCACGAGGGGAACCATGAGGCGAAGAAATGCTCTCCGTACCATTGCGCTCTGACTCCTGAACTACCGGAGCAACGTGCCCAATTATAGGTTCGACGCACGTGAAAATCAAAGAGATTCGCAGCGAGGGACAGCTATCCCCCGCACGAGGCCACGCGTACCTCAGCGAAAGGCGATGCTCCTCCGTGAGCATGGCGCCTGTTTGAGTGTTGACAAACATCCCTCCTGAACGTTAGTCTTGACCCAGTTCCTCCTGATGAGAGATAACGGATGGTGCGTCATCACGCTATCGCCTGAATCGACCGATGATTGCCGATCCTCTGCCTGTGGGAAAGCTCGATCGGACCATGCTGTCCGATCTTCTCGCGAAATACTCCCGACCTGACAAACGGCTCCTCGTCGGGCCGAAGGTCGGCGAGGATGCAGCTGTACTCGGCCCGTCCCCGGGATGCGAGGTGATCGCCACCGATCCCATCACCTTCGCAAGCGATCGCATCGGCTGGTATGTCGTCCACATCAATGCGAATGACATCGCTGTGATGGGAGGAAGGCCCCGATACCTGTTGCTCACGCTCCTCCTCCCCCAGGGCCGGACGAGCGCAGCCGATGTCGAGGGGATCTTTGCCGCGGTCGCGGACGCCTGCCGGGAGCTCGATATCACCCTGGCGGGAGGACACACAGAGATTACCTATGGTCTCGAGCGCACCATCGCCGTGGGACAGATGATCGGGGAGGTCGGGCGAGACCGCATCGTCACCTCTTCGGGTGCGCGTCCCGGCGACACGATCTTACTCACCAAGGGCATCGCGATCGAGGGCACAGCCATCATCGCCAGAGAGAAGCGCGAAGAGCTGATCGATTCCAGGGGCGAGGGAGTCGTCGAGAGCGCCGTCTCCCTCCTCGATACCCCGGGGATCAGCGTCGTGCGAGAGGCACTCATCGCCTGTGATACAGCTCTCCCCAGCGCGATGCACGATCCGACGGAGGGCGGGCTGGCCACGGGGCTCCTCGAGCTGGCGACTGCATCGGAAGTCGGGCTGGCGATCGACGAGGAGGCGATCCCCGTACTGCCCGAGTGCCGTGCCGTCTGCGAAACGTTCGATCTGAACCCACTCGGCCTCATCGCCTCCGGCGCTCTTCTCGTAACGGCGGCGCCCGAGAAGGCGAATGCGATCGCCTCCGCGTTCGACCGGGAGGGGATCGTTTACGCCCGGATCGGAACGATCGAGGAGCGCGGACACGGACTCACGATCTCGTCCGCTGACAGCACGAGGCCGCTCGATCGATTCGACGTGGATGAGGTTGCGAGGCTCTTCGCCCGAGGCTCTGGACCCCAGTGAATGCCGAGGCTGGCTTCGCCTGCCGGCCCGTATCGCCTATCGGAGATCCGATCGACACGAACCGAGGAACGAACTGAAGGAGAATCCGCAATGGCCCCCGTCCCAGCGGCGAATGGAAATCCCGGGGAGATGCCCCACGGAGTAATCGTGCTGACCGTCAAGCGCCGCGATATGATGCGCTGCGACATCTCGCCCATCACTACAGAGATCGACGGCCTCATCGCCCGTCAGAGCCGCGGCGGCGCTCTGATGCACAAGATCTATCTCGAATTCCAGGGATTCGAGGGAGATGATCGGTATCCGCGTGAAATCCCCGAAGTGCGCGAATGGTTCCGGCGCCTGGAGCAGCGCTACCCGTTTCTCCTCTATCTCCTCTCCAGTCACCGGAATCAGATCAGGGAGTTCGCGGCGATGTTCGTCCCGTACAACATGGAAGGGAGGGAGCTTGTCTTCGAGCGGGAGCCCCTGGAGCGGTATCTCAAAGAGAAACTATCGAAGAGCGTCTCCTATGCCAGGGCTATCGGTGTGGACCCCAGGGTGTCGGTGATGAAGATCATCGACCAGCTCGCGCCGGGGCATCCGCTCCCCCCGAACCTCTAGAAGCGGACTGTACAGCCTCGCAGCATCTCTCCCCACCTGGACTCTGCTTCGACCCCGTCCGCCGGGAGGGCGAGGCAGCAGGCCGCCGGCTCCGCAGGAAGTGAGAAGAGCGTGATCGAGCTGTTGAAGATAGGTGCCGTCTTCGCCGTCATGATCGTCCTCATCCGCCTGAAGTGGCGGATCGGCTATGTTCTTCTCTGCGGCGCCCTCATTCTCGGACTGTTGTTTCGGATGTCACCGCCCCTGATCGCGAGGACAGGGATATCAGCCGCCATCGCCCCGGCCACCCTCAACCTCCTGGCCGTCGTGCTCCTCATCACGATCCTCGGCGCGGTCCTCAAGCACATCGAGAACCTGAAACGGCTCATCGTGGCCATGGAAGGGCTGTTCCGCGATCTGCGCCTCGTCGCCGCGGCCGCTGCCGCTTTCGTCGGCTTCCTCCCGATGCCCGGCGGAGCCATGCTCTCGGCTCCCATGGTCGAGGAGGTCTCGACGCGGTACCCGCTCAACCCGGAACAGAAGACCTTGATCAATTATTGGTTCCGCCACGTCTGGGAGTACTTCTTCCCGCTCTATCCCGGTATCGTCCTGACCGTCGCCGTACTGAGTGTGCCGCTCAATAACGTCGTCATCGCCCAGTTCCCCCTCACGCTCGCCGCTATTCTCGCCGGCCTCCTCTTCTATCTGCGGCCCCTCCCCAGGCCGGAGCCGGCATCCTCGCCGGCGCCCGCGTCGAACGTCGCTGTGGCGCGCGAGGCCTCACCGTCGCTCGGTGAGGCAAACCAACCCGCGCCACCGCTCTCGAACAAGTCTGCCCGACACCTGAAGAGTCTCTTCGTCGCCGTCTGGCCCGTTGTGCTCGTAATCGTCGCCACGCTCGGCTTTCGTGTGCCTCTCGCACTTTCCCTAGTCGGCGCACTCATACTGTTGATCGCCATCACGCGCATACCCTGGCGCGATATGCGGCGCATCATCGTCAGCTCCGTCACTCCGGAGCTCGTCCTGCTCATCCTCGGAGTGATGGTCTTCAAGACGATGATCGAGGCATCGGGAGCGGTGACCGTGATCCCCGAGTTCCTCGTGTCGATCGGGATTTCTCCTCTCATCGTCATCTATGCCGTTCCGTTCGCCGTCGGGCTCATTACCGGACTGACTGTGGCCTACATCGGTATCGCGTTCCCGATACTCGTACATCTCCTCGCGCCGAACGGCATCAACCTCACATACGTCATGCTCGCCTATTCCGGCGGATTCATGGGTGTAATCGCATCCCCCGTCCACCTCTGTCTCGTCTTGACGAAGGGCTACTTCGGCGCGGACTTCGGCCGTGTGTACCGCCTCCTGATCCCGGCCGTCCTCTTCACCACCCTCATCACCGTTCTCCTCGTCCTGGCCGGCTGGCCCCCTCACGCCTTCTATCGGTAGGCGGCATTCTCCCAATCGTGGCTGCTATCGCTGTGCGCGCCTCTCTGGCGCCGGGCAACGCGAGAATCTCCCATCGGGATCGATCAGCTGGAATCAACCTGGAGCAGAGACCTAGATCAACGCTCACGGGAGGTCCCCCGGCTGGCCTCTCACGCTCTTTGTCGGCCGTCGCCGGCTCCTGCCAGTCTTTCCTGGCCATTCCTGACTTTGGGTGGCGTCTGTTGGCCTCGACTGGCTCTCGCTTGCCTTCACCGGCCTTTGTTCGTCCTTGCTGACCATTGTTGGTCTTTGCCGGCCGCCGCTGGCCTTCACCGGCCGTGACCAGCACTCGTTCAGATTCACACTTGACACTCTCGACTCCATCTTATATACTACAAGTTGATCAGACAGCTTATGGGGCCGGTAGGCTGCCGAGTACGCCACCTCCTCGGTAGCTGAGTGCTCCGCCACCTGAGCAACGGCCCCATTCAACTACACGAGCTGAGGCGAGGACGCACCACGCAGATCCGCCTCAGCTCCTTCTTCTGTGGCAAGCCCTCAGCAGCAGTACTAACGCGCCTCCGCGCCAGATGGCGCAGCGCGACACTGCTGCGATCATCTTCGCGGGGGTAATGACAATGCCGCGGTCTACGGAGGCCGCGGCGCATTATCCTGGACGCAAAGAAGTCGCGTAGAGAGCGATGTGAGGTGCGCCATACAAGAGATGAAAGCGCACTGAGGACGGTACAGCCACCCGGCCCCGTTGAACTGTCAAACTCCGCTCAGCTGCTGAGCCCCCTTGAGCTCCTAGACCCCGCTGAGCTGCCAAACTCCGTTGAGCTGCTAAACCCCGCTGAGCTACTACACCCCGCTGATCGTCATCTCCTTGATGCGGTAGGTGGGGGTTGCCATCGAACCGAGCCAGATGAGGTCGTCGCCCACGGCATCGATACCCATGAGCATCTCGTCCAGGGTCGAGGCGATGGTCACCCGCCCGACGGGATCGGTCAGTTTGCCGTTCTTGATCCAGAGCCCGCTCGCCCCCGTGGAGAAGCTGCCGCTCACCGAGTCGACCCCGAATCCGAGCGTCCCGAGCACGAACAGCCCTTCCTTCACGCCACCGATCACCTCATCGCGCGATGTCGTCCCCTTTTCCAGATAGAAATTGGTGGTCCCGATCCCGGGCAGCCCGCCATACCACCAGCGCGATGCGTTGCCCGTCGACCTCGTCCCCGCTCTGTTGGCGGCGTACGTGTTGTACATGTATCCCTTGAGGATCCCCCGATCGATGAGCACCTTCCGGGAGGTGGGCACGCCTTCGCCGTCGACAGGTGTCGTCCCGGTTCGCTTCCGCATCGTGCCATCGTCCATGATCGTGACGAGCTCCGACCCGACCCGCTCACCCACCCTTCCCGCCAAGAACGATGCTCCCTGATAGACCGACAGCCCGTTCAGGGCCGAACCGATGCCATGGAGGAGCCTCGCCCCGGCCCGTCGGTCGAAGACGACGGGGGCCTTCTGGCTCGGCACCGGCTCTCCGGCCAGCTGTGAAACCGCACGATATCCCGCCTCCCTGGCGATCTCCCCTGCTCGGGGCAGATCACCGTAGAATCGGACACCGGCGCCATACCCGCCAGGCTGCTTGTGAGGACCTCGCTCAGCCACGAGTTCGATTCCGACCGAACAGTCTGTCCTCTGGTAGCTGGCCAGTACTCCGCGAGTGTTGGCTATTGTTGTGCGGCCCCGCGTCTCCGAGTAGTATGCGCCGTCGCACGCCTTGATGAGCCGATCGTACTTGAGCCCGATCTGCTCGGCCCTGCGGCACCGCTCGACCTTCTCCTCCAGCGAGACCCGCTCCAGGCCCGCATCGAAGATCCGCCGCATCGGCTGGCGGATCGGCCCTGCGGGCAGGCCGTGGTGCGGATCCTCGCCCGCCTCCCGGGCGAGCGCGATAGCCTTGTCTATGACGTCATCCGTGGCAGCCTGAGAGAAGTCTGTCGAGTCGACGAACGCCATCCGTCCGCCCCTGAATACCCTGATGCCATATCCCATGGGTGACGACTGCCGCAACGTCTCGATCTCTCCCTCCCGGACGCCCGCCTCGAGACTGACACTTTCCTCGATGAAGATCTCCGCACTATCTGCCCCGGCGCTCTTCAGCCTGCGAAGGGTCTGTTCTGCGAATGTCTCATGGTCCATTGGAAGATCTCCCATCGCTCATATGACTCATTACCGTCTGATATATCTCTCTCCGGACCCGATCATCTGCTCGAACCATCCCGAAGACACCACGGCAGGAGGAGACTAGACTGCGGTTCCTCCGACCGTGATCTTTCCCATCCTGATCGTCGGCTGGCCGGACGTGACGGGGACCCACTGCCCCTTCCCGCATGTCCCCGGCCCGAATTCGAGGTTCGTCCCCACCATGTCGATGCTCTTCAGGGCGTCCGGTCCGTTGCCGATCAGCGTCGCTCCGCGCACCGGCCTCGTAATCTTGCCGTTCTCTATCAGGTACGCTTCCCGCACCGTGAACGTGAAACTCCCCGACGTGGTATCGACCACACCCCCGGAGAAGGCGCGGGCGTACAGACCGCTCTTCGTCGCTCTGACGATCTCCTCGGGGTCGTCCTTGCCCTTCAACAGGAACGTGTTTGTCATCCTCACGAGCGGGTAGTAGCGATACGATTCCCGCCGCCCGTTGCCGGTCAGCTCGGCCTTGAGAGCCCGTGCCGATACGATATCGGTCATGTACCGGCGCAGTATCCCCCGGTCGATCAGGATGTTCCGCTGCGTGGGGGTGCCCTCGTCGTCCACGTTCGTCGTGCCGCGCAGCCGCGGGATCGAGCCATCATCGGCCATCGTCACGAAATCGGATGCAACCCGCTCTCCGATCTTCCCCTTGTAGTATGAACTCCCTTTGACGATCGCATCGGCCTCGAGCCCGTGACCCACCGCCTCATGGAAGAGGACGCCTCCCCATCCCTGGATGACGACGACGGGCATCTCGCCGGCGGGGGCCGGTGCGGCCTCGAGCATCGTCACCGCCTCCCTCGCCGCCTCGTTCGCCACCTCCTCGGGCCGGTACTTCTCGAAGAACTCGAAGCCCATATGTCCGCTCACGCGGTGCCTGCCGCGATGCCGCGCACCGCCATCCTGTGCGAAGGCATGAACGGTGAAGTAGATGAGCGGCTGTGTGTCTTCCACGAAGACGCCCCGCGAATTCGCGACCAATATCTGCTTCGTCTCTTCATCGTGCGAGACTGAGACGCGGCGGATCTTGCCATGGTACGCCTTGGCCGCCTCATTCGCCCGCTGCATCACCGCGACCCGTTCCCTCTCGGCGACCTTTTCTAGATTGATGTCCGCCCAGATGTAGCGCGGGGGCTCGCGCCTGGTGAGGCCGACAACCTCGCTCCTCGGCTTGTTGCGGGCTATGAACGATGCCGTCCGAGCTGCCTCCGCCAGTTTGTCGGAAGAGAAGTCGTCGGAGTATGCATATCCCGTCGTCAGTCCCGTCGTCACCCTGATGCCAACGCCCCGATCGATGCCGTACTGGACCGCCGTGATCCTGTCTTCTTCGAGAGAGATGCTGCGCCTGATGCGGCGCTCGGCGTAGACATCAGCGAAGTCTCCCCCATGCTCGAGGGCGATCGCGAGCAGGCGTTCGAGCTCCTCCTCGCCGAGCAGGGCCACCGACTCCTCGACCGCGATTTCCTCAGCGAGTGCCCCGGGGCTCCGGAGTTGCTCGATCACGATCGGCGCGAGAGCCAGGCAGATCCCGCCCTCGATCCCTCTTCGTATGAATGTGCGGCGATCGATGCGGCGATCGAAGACCGTTATGTCGACCATAGCCACATCTCCTTTCCCGGCTCACTACCGGTGAACAGGCGTCCCGGCCGCCTCCCCGATCCCGACCATCACCTCTCACGCTCTCCCGACTCGCCCAGGCACTCATCCCATACGCGCAGAGGTAGATCGACCGGGCACACCTACTCGCGCACGACCCAGAGTTTCACGTGCGCCTCGACGTCGCTGTGGAGCCGTATGGGAATCGTGTACACGCCGAGTTCCTTGAGCGGTCCCTCGAGAATGATCTTATGCCTGTCGATCTCCACTCCCTGATCCTTGAGCAACTGAGCGATGGTCTGCGAGGTGACAGCCCCGAAGAGCTTGTCATCCTCTCCTGCCTGGACGACGACCGTCAACGACAGCTTTTCGACCTTCTTCTGGATCCTCTCGGCCTCGCGACGCGCCTTTTCGGCGCGAACGCCGGCCTGTTTCTCCTCCTGCTCGAACCACTTTCGGTTACCCGGCGTCGCAGTTACCGCCTTCCGCTGCGGGAGGAGATAGTTCCTCCCGTATCCATCGGCCACCGTAACGACCGATCCACGCTTCCCCAGGCGATCGATATCCTCCAGCAGAATCACTTGCATAGTCTCGTCGTCCCTCAAGTATCTTTCGTGGTGCCCTGCTGCCACATCTGCCGGCCCCCACGGCCCAACACCTCAGTAGGGGAGACGTGGCGCCGATTCCTCTGTTCAGCCCGCCGCACCGTCGCTCAATGACCGCAACGGACGCCCACCTCTCCAATCACCGATAGTACTCCGTCACATACGGGAGGAGCGCCATGTGCCGCGCCCGCTTGATCGCTATCGTCAGCTGTCGCTGATGCTTGGCGCACGTCCCGGTGATCCGGCGGGGCACGATGCGTCCACGCTCAGTCATGAATCTGCGCAGACGCTTGTCGTCCTTGTAGTCGATCTCCTTGATCTTCTCGACGCAGAACTTGCAGACCTTCTTGCGAAAACGTCGTTCAAATGCCATCTATCCCTCCTTCGACATCATCGATTTGGGGGCCGCCCGACAGGATAACACAGACAGAGGCCACGTGACACTATTTCCTAGAATGGAACGTCATCATCGGTTCCGGGCGTGGTCTCGGGCTCATCCGCCTTCGGACTCTCTGTCGTCGCTGTCGCCGCCGCCCTCTCCTCAGCTCCGAGCCGATCGAGGAATTCCACGCGGTCAGCTCTCACTTCGAGAATGCTCCTGCGCTGGCCGTCTTCAGTCTCCCAGCTTCGGCTGTGGAGCCTGCCCTCGACCATTATTGCGCTCCCTTTGTGCAGATACTCCCCGCAGCGTTCGGCAAGCCTCTGCCACGCCACTATACCGACAAAGGTCGTCTCGTCCCTCCACTCCCCACTCTGATCTTTGTACCGACGGTTACAGGCGATGGAGAAGTTCGTTACAGCCACGCCGCTCGGCGTATATCGCAACTCACAGTCGCGCGTCAGCCGCCCGGTCAGTAACACCCTGTTCAACGTAGGCAATCGCAGATCAGCCATGATGGCCTCCACATCTCACCGCTCGTGATGCGACAGACATACACCCGGTTCTCCCATTGCGCGAACCTCCCGGCGTGCGACTCATGACGACAGGCGCTGCGGCGACCTTCTCGCCGGAACGGCCGCAGGGTCGCTCGCCCGGCGATACCGGGCAGTCCGCTCGAATCAGGTGATGGCGCCGAATCCATCGACCTCCTTGACGGGGGTGGACTCTGCCTCGGGCTCGGGCTCGGCGGGAGCCGGAGGAGGCTCTGCGTCGTCGCCTGTCTCCCCCTCTCCGCGCTCCTCGCGCTGCGCCGGCGCACCCTTTTCGATCGTCCTGGTCGTTAGGTAGCGCAGGAATGCCTCATCGAGCTTCAGCAATCTGTCGAGCTCGTCGAGAATCGGCTTAGATCCCTCGAACTGGATCAGTGCATAGAACCCCATGCGCTTCTTGTCGATCTCGTAAGCCAACTCCCGCCTTCCCCACTTATCGATCGAAACGACCTCTCCGCCTCCGTCCTTGATGATCGCCGTCACTTTGTCGATCTTCTCGTTCGACGCAGCGTCCTCGAGCCCTGCATCCAGGATGAAGAGTATCTCATACCTCCTTGTGCCTGGCAATGTACTGGCGCCTCCTTTCCAACGTGGAACTAGACATGAAACCTTACATGGACGACATCGCCGTCCTGCACGACGTAATCACGACCTTCAATGCGCAGCTCACCATGTTCTCGCGCCGCCTCCCATGAGCTGAGTTCAAACAGGCGATCACAGGAGACGACCTCCGCCTTGATGAATCCCTTCGCCATATCAGTATGGATCCGGCCCGCGGCCTCCACCATCGGAGTACCTCTGATGAGAGACCAGGCGCGAGTCTCCGTGCCGACGATCGTGTAAAAGGTAATCAGGTCGAGAAGACAGTACCCCCGTTCCACCACTGTAGCGGCGTCGAACTCCTCGAGCCCCAGCTCCGCGCGGAACCGACCACACTCCTCGAGAGAGAGTTCAGCCAGCTCGCTCTCGGATTTCGCGGAGACGACGACGACCCCCCTCCCCTCTGACGCCGCTAACTCCTCCAGTATCCGGACACCCTCTCTCTGTCCGGCACTGAGATCTTCTTCGCCGCAATTTGCCACGTAGAGTGTCGGCTTGGTGGTGAGGAGAAAGAGCTCGCGTGCCACTCCCGCGATCTCATCATCCTCCCGCGCCGCGGCGCTCGCCGTGCCATCATTGAGGGCAGCCTCGATCCGTCCCAGGGCTTCGAGTCTCTTCTCTGCCCCGGCGTCCCCGGTCTTGCCCGCCTTCCTCGTCTTCTCGATCTGTTTGGCGACGGTATCGAGATCGGCCAGTGCGAGTTCCAGATTGATGATCTCGACATCGCGACGGGGATCTATGCCCTGCTCCACGTGCGCCACGTTCTCATCCCGGAACAGGCGAACGACATGGAGTACGCAATCGACCTCCCGGATGTGGCCGAGGAATCGGTTCCCCAGTCCTTCACCCTTCGACGCGCCGCGCACGAGGCCGGCGATGTCGACGACTTCGACCCGGGCCGGAGTCAGCTTCTCAGGCTTGAGGAGCTCCCCCAGTCGGTCGAGCCGCTCGTCCCGCACCTCTACGATCCCGATGTTCCGATCGATCGTGGTGAACGGATATGCCCCGACTTCGGCGTCGGCCTTCGTCAGCGCGTTGAGCAACGTCGACTTGCCGACATTCGGCAATCCTATGATGCCGAGACGCATCATGTGACAGCACCGATCGCACGCTCAGTCACGAGCACAGGGTTGATCCGGCACCTTCGGCCGGCCTCCTAGCGAAAGATGCCGATGTATCCGTTCAGGACGACTATGAGAGGCGTGAAGACCAGTGAGACCACGGCCATGAGCTTGAGCAAGATGTTCATTGAGGGTGCCGACGTATCCTTGAACGGGTCGCCGACGGTGTCGCCGACAACGGCTGACTTGTGCGAGTCTGATCCCTTGCCCCCGAGATGCCCTGCTTCTATGTATTTTTTAGCGTTATCCCATGCCCCACCAGCGTTGGCCATGAAGATCGCCAGGGGCACTCCCACGACGAGCGAGCCCGCGAGCATGCCGCCCAGCGCTTCGAATCCAAATAGACTCCCCATGGCGATCGGGATGAGGACGGCGATTATCCCCGGCCCGATCATCTCGCGGAGAGCGCCAGCCGTAGTGATGTCGACACACCTCGCGTACTCCGCCCTCCCGGTCCCGTCCGCCAGCCCGGGAATCTCCCGGAACTGCCGCCGCACCTCCTCCACTACCCGGAACGCTGACCGGCCCACCGCGCGCATCGTCATCGATGCGAAGATATACGGGACGATGCCCCCCACGAAGAGCCCACCGATGACCCGCGGATCCATGATATCTATGCTGCGCAGTGGTGCGACCTGCGTGAACGCAGAGAAGAGAGCGAGGGCTGTGAGCGCGGCCGATCCGATGGCGAATCCCTTTGCGACGGCTGCCGTGGTGTTTCCCGCCGCATCGAGAGAATCGGTGATCCTCCGCACATCTGGCGCCAGGTGCGCCATCTCGGCGATGCCTCCAGCATTGTCTGCGATCGGCCCGTACGCATCGACCGCCACTGTAATCCCCGCAATAGATAGCATCCCGATGCCGGCGAGGGCAACGCCGAAGAATCCCACCGATTTGAACGAAATGATTATCGCCGCTGCTATGACGATGAGCGGAATGACCGTGCTCTTCATCGATATTGCGAGTCCGGCGATGATGTTGGTCGCTGTGCCGGTCTTCGAGGCCTCCGCTATCTCGCGTATCGAACGTCCTGATGTGTAGTATTCGGCGACAGCTCCGATTACGAGCCCGGCCACGATGCCGGATAGTGTGGCGAAGAAGACGCGCAGATCGCCGTACCAGACAGCGCTCAATACGAAGGACCCGACGATGAACAGGAACGCGCTGCCGAAGGTGCCGTTTCTGAGTGCAGCCTGGGGATTCCCCCTGCTCCTGACCAAAAAGACCCCGATGAGCGACGAGACCAGACCGATCGCGGCGAAGAAGAAGACGAGCAGTATGCCGCGCAGCCTGGCGCCCTCGGGCAACACGGCCGCCGCGATTACGAGCCCGGAGATGATCGAACCGACATACGACTCGAAGAGATCCGCTCCCATACCCGCGACGTCGCCGACATTATCGCCCACGTTGTCGGCAATCGTCGCCGGGTTGCGCGGGTCATCCTCGGGAATGCCCCGTTCAACCTTCCCCACAAGATCAGCACCGACATCTGCCGCCTTGGTGTAGATTCCGCCGCCAACGCGGGCGAAGAGCGCAACCGAACTCGCCCCCATGCTGAACCCCGCGATCACCCCGGTCGCGCGCAACACCTGCTCCATCACGGTGCCGCCGTCGAACACTTCGATGTAGATGAAATAGAGAAGAGAGAGGCCGAATAGACCGATCCCTACAACCGTCAGACCCATCACGGCTCCACCCGGGAACGCGACGGCAAGAGCTTCACCGAACCCGATCTTGGCCGCCTCAGCCGTCCTCGTATTCGCTCTCGTCGAAATCTGCATCCCGAAGTACCCGGCAGTGACAGAACAGAGCGCCCCGACGAGAAACGCCACTCCGGTGGCGAGCGATGACGTGAACCCCTGAGTCCTGAGTCCGAAGACGAGGACCAGGAAGACTGCAGCAGCGAAGATCCCGATGGCCCTGTACTCGCGGTGGAGGAACGCCATCGCACCTTCGTGCACGGCGTCCGAGATGGCCACCATCTCCTCGCTGCCTGCGGGCTTGCGCATAACCCTTACCGCCGTGACCACAGCGAAGAACATCCCCAACAATCCTGCGGCTGTAGCAATCAGTATTGCTGTCATCCTAGCCCCTTCTCACCTCACTCGCATTCGTCGGGGAACGCCGGGTCGTTGATGATCGACATCGCCCTCATCGCTCCTTCTGCCACGTACAACAGCGCCCCATCCTCTGCGCGGGGAAGGATCGCCTCCACTATCTCCTCCTCGGACGGGGCGAACTCCCCGAGGACGAAGTCAGTGGAAGTTATTCCTTCAGGCAAAGGACCTATTCCGATCCTGAGCCGGGGCACCTCTTCCGACTGAAGGTGGTAGATAACCGATGCGAGGCCGCGGTGCCCGCCGTCCGACCCGCGCGAGCGGAGCCGCAATCTGCCGAGCGGCAGCTGATAGTCATCACAGATGATGAGCACTTCAGTGAGATCGAAGCCGTAGCGATCGATGGCCTCGAGAACCGCCTCACCACTCGCATTCATGAACGTGAGCGGTTTCAGAAGGAAGAGGATCCTGTCCTCCCAGGCCGCCCGCGCCAGAACGTACCGCCCCCTGCCGGGAGAGAAAGAAGCGGCAAGGCGGCTCGCCAGCCGATCGACGACACGAAAGCCCAGATTATGTCGGGTACGAAAGTGCTCCCTGCCGGGATTCCCGAGCCCGACAAGCAACGCCTCTCGAGCCGCCCACGGAACCTCCTCGCTCAGCCCTGACCTCCTTCCCTCTCCTCCTCAGGTGGAGCGCCCTCAGGAGGCGGTGCCTCAGCTTCCTCGCCAACTTCTTCAGCAACTTCCTCAGGAGGTGCCTCGGCGGGGGTTGGTGCGACAACATGAACTGTCGGGACAAGTACGCTGGCGACGGCCGTCATGGGATCTGTCACGAATTCTACACCCTCTATCTGGAGATCCGAAACGTGGATCGTGTCGCCGATCTTCAACTCGGAGACATCGACATCGAAATGTGAGGGAATGTCTGAGGGAAGACAGCGCACCTCCACCTCGCGGAGGTGGTGATCGAGGAGCCCGCCCTGTGTCTTCACACCGAACGCCTCTCCCATGATGCGGAGCGCGACCCCCACCGTGATCTCCTTAGTCATCGAGATCCGCTGGAAATCAATGTGGAGAAGTCTGCCGCTTCTCGGATCCCTCTGCACCTCCCGTAAGATCGTCTTCCATTCCTTCCTTCCCTGTCCGACAACCGCGAGATCGATAAGAGCGGTCTCGCCGCCGGTTCTCTGGAGCATCGCAACAAATCGCCGCAGATCGATCGACAGAGGGACCGTCTCCTCACCGGCACCATAGACAATCGCCGGTATCTTTCCTTCCCGGCGCAGCTGCTTTGCCACGCCCTTGCCTGTCTCCTCGCGGAGCTCGACCTCCAATCTTTCTTCCAGCATTCTCCACCCCTTACGCTTCCACGCCCCCGCCCGAATCAGCCCGTGCCCGCTGTTCCCGAAGGTCGGACTCAGGGCTCCGGGCCGGAGGCATCTCATTCAAACAGTGTGCTGACCGACTCCTCACTGTGAATCCGGTTGATGGCCTCCCCGAGAAGGGAGGCGACTGACAGGACTTCGATTTTGGGCGAGTCGAGTTGGGCCGCGAGCGGAATGGTGTTCGTGACAACGATCTTTCTCATGACACTGCCGTTCAGTCGTTCCAGTGAATCACCGGCGAACAGCGCGTGCGTACAACTGCCGTAGATCTCATCCGCGCCCTTCTCTCTCAGAGCCGCGGCCGCATCGAACATCGTCCGCCCCGTGCTCAGAATATCATCGACGATCACAACTTTCTTTCTATTCACCTCGCCAATGATGTTGAGCACCTCGCTCCTATCCGGCTCGGGACGCCGCTTGTCGATGATCGCGAGCGGCAGATTCCCCAATCGCTTAGCGAACGCGCGACATCGGCGCACACCTCCTGGATCGGGAGAGACGATGATGAAATCGGTCAGATCCTTCTTGCGGAAGTAGTCCATGATCACCGGCGAGGCATAGAGCTGATCGACTGGTATGTCGAAGAAACCCATGATCTGTTCGACATGCAGATCCATCGTCAACACGCGACTCGCACCGGATGTGACGAGCAGGTTAGAGACGAGCTTCGCCGAGATGGGGACCCGCGGCTCGTCCTTTCGATCCTGTCTCGCATAGCCGAAGTACGGCACTACCGCAGTGATACGCCAGGCAGACGCTCGCCTCATCGCATCGACCATCAGCAGCAACTCGAGGAGATTATCGGCCGGCGGGTGCGTCGATTGCACGACGAAGACATCTGTCCCACGCACGTTCTCATTGACCTTGATCCTGATCTCACCGTCGGTGAACCGACTGACAGACGCATCACCCAGAGTCAGCCCGAGGAAGTCACATATCTCCTTCGCCAACTCCGGATTCGAACTCCCCGAGAACACCTTCAACTCATCAGGCACGAGACTGCCCTCCCCGGAAATGAGTCAGAATGGATCGTGTGTCGGCTGAAACAGTGACTCTGGCTGGGGCGGGAGGATTCGAACCTCCGATGCAGGATCCAAAGTCCTGTGTCTTGCCACTTGACGACGCCCCACCCGCATGAATAGCAGGAAGATCACACCTCACGCCTCACCATCAAGCATTGCGGCACTGCTGTCTCACTCGAGACGAGCCGCCTCATGACAGGTGCTGAGCGCCCACGTGCGATGTCCGCGGTCCTCCATCGCCTGCCCGATCTCCCGTGCAGACTCCTCATCCTCTGCCAGCGCGAATATCGCGGAGCCGCTGCCAGACATGGATGCGCCCAGCGCAGAGAAGGAGAGGAGCTCCTCTTTGATCGAGCGAAGCTCCGGATACTCAGAGAAGACGATAGGTTCCAGAGCGTTATACATACCGGCTCCGATGCGAGCGGCATCGTTGCTCCGGAACCCGCTGATCGCCATATTAATCCGGGCACCAGCGTTTGTCAACTCCATTTTCGCCCGTCTATACGCGCCGTATGCCCACGCTGAGCTGACCTGGATGCCGGGATTGACCAGCACTATCCAGAGCGGAGGGGGGTCGGGAATCGGTTCCAGACGATCGCCTCTGCCACTGGCGACCGCAGCCCCGCCACGGAGGAAAAACGGGACGTCAGAACCCACAGTCGCCGCAATCTGGGCGATCTTCGAATGATCGAGCCCGGCCCACCAGAGCAGATTGAGCGCGCGGAGGACGGTGGCGGCGTTGGAACTCCCCCCGCCCAGGCCGGCAGATACCGGTATCCTCTTCTCGATCCTGATGCGCGCACCGCGCCTCGATCCCGCGGCACCGGACAGGGCGCGTGCTGCCCGTACGACTAGATTGCCCTCATCAGTGGGGATCTCTGGATCATCACACTCGACGACAAGCTGAGGTCCGTCTATCGCTTCAATCTCTATCGCGTCCGCCAGACCTATGGTAGTCAGCACGGTTCGGATGTCGTGATAACCATCCTGGCGCCGGCGGACTATCTCCAATCCGAAATTCACCTTCGCAAACGACTCGAGCCGCATCACCCCCAACGGGCGACCTCCTCCTCAACCAGAGTGCAGATGACGTGTCCTACCGCGACGTGCGCCTCCTGTATCCGCTGTGGGTCGCGGGAGGGGACGACAATCGACCAGTCCGCTTGCCGGGCGAGTTCTTCTCCCCCGAGGCCCGTGAAGACGACAGTCGCCAGGCCAATCTCTTTAGCCTTCGCTATGGCTCGGATCACGTTCTCGGAGCGGCCGCTTGTGCTCAGCCCGAAGAGCATATCTCCTGGTTTTCCCAACGCCTCCACCTGCCGCAGAAATACCCACTCCCATCCGCGGTCATTGGCCACCGCAGTAACCACAGAGCTGTTGGTGCTCAGAGCCACCGCCGCAACCGCGCGGCGATCACGCACCAGACGTACAACAAGCTCGGCGGCGATGTGCTGGGCATCGGCTGCGCTCCCGCCGTTGCCGCAGAGGAGGATCTTCCCGTCTCGGCGCACGGTCTCGACGACCGCGACCGCGATGGCGGCGATCACATCTGATGCGCTGGCCGCCAGCTCCTCCTTGAGCTTGGCGCTCTCGCGCAACGAGGCCCGCACGATTTCGATCTTCTCTTCCACGGCAAGACCTATGTGAAGGAGTTCCGTTACCCACAGCGGGATCGCGCCATGAAAGCTACCGAGGCCGGTGCCTCACATACTCCTCGATCGCCTCTCGCCAGTGGCGCAGGCCACTGCCGAATACCTCGCGCCACGCCGAATTGTCGAGCACTGAATATGGCGGACGAGGCGCCGGCCTCGCCAGCCGTTCTGAGGTCGTGGGTACCACCTCAATGTCTTCGATGCCGGCGAGATCCAGGATATGTCGGGCGAATTCAAACCACGAGCAACTTCCATCATTGGTCACATGATACGTGCCGAACCGCCCGCTCTCGACGAGCCTGAGGAGTGCGGGGGCGAGATCTTTCGAATAGGTCGGGGAGCCCACCTGATCGTCCACTATCTCCAGTCGCGGCCGATCCCGGGCGAGGCCGATGACCTTCTCCACGAAGTTCGCCCCGTGTTCACCGTACAGCCATCCGGTGCGCACTATGTAGTGTTGCGCCGCGAGCTCCCGAGTATACACCTCACCACGGAGTTTCGACTTCCCGTACACGCTCATCGGCCGCGGCTCATCCTCCACCCGATACGGGCTGGCACTCTTCCCATCGAATACATAGTCCGTACTCACATAGAGCATCGATGCTCCGGAGCGGTGTGCCCCTTCCGCAACGTGGCGTGTCCCTTCCCCATTGACCTGAAATGCCTGATCGACATGAGACTCGCAGCCATCAACATCAGTGTAGGCCGCAGTGTGAATGATAGCATCAGGCCGTATCTTCTCGATGAGAGCCATCGTCGCCGGCCCATCGGTGATATCGACCTCCTCGATGTCGATCGGGTGGAGTTCGTGCCGCTCCCGGATCAGGGCAGAGAGGTCCGTTCCCAACATACCGCGCGCCCCCGTCAACAGGACCCTCACGCTTTTCCCCTCCGCTGCCGCGCGACCAGGACATTCGCCTCGTGAAGCATCTCCACCGACTCGCCCGCGTCCGCCCACCAACCTTCGAGGATCGAGTAGTGCATAGACCCATCACGGATGTACGCGTTGTTCACATCGGTGATCTCCAGCTCCCCTCGCTCCGATGGCTCCAGTGTCCTGATGATCTCAAAGACTCGATTGTCATACATGTATATCCCGATGACCGCGAGATTGCTCTTCGGTTCCTTCGGCTTTTCCTCGATGTTGATGATCCGATTCCCGACGAGCTCGGCAACGCCATACGCTGCGGGGTTCTCCACCTCCTTCAGCAGAATTCTCGCCCCGGATCCCTGTCGCCGGAATTCCTCCACGGCGTCGCCGATGCCGCGCTCGAGGATATTGTCCCCCAACATCACCGCGATCGGCTGCCCCTCAACAAAGTGCTCGGCAAGGCCGACCGCCTCGGCAATGCCACCTTCGCGTTCCTGGTAAGCATACCGCAGATGCTTCAGTCCGAACTCTCGCCCGTTTCCCAACAGGCGGAGGAAATCGCCCGCGTTCGTCCCGCCTGTCACGACCATGATATCTTCTATCCCCGCGTCGACGAGTGTCTGGATCGGATAGTAGATCATCGGCCGATCGTACACCGGCAACAGGTGTTTATTCGTGATCTTGGTGAGCGGGAAGAGTCTCGTCCCGAGCCCTCCGGCAAGGATGACACCTTTCATCGATCCCTTCCTTCCGTTAGTGCAAGAGGAGAACCGCGTCTCGTCTCCTGGCGAGTAAGCAGCTAACTGGCCTCACGGTGGATCGCACGGGCGAACTCCTGCAGGCGATCGGCGTCCTCCTCCAGGACATTGCCTGTTACCACGAACGTTGCTCCTGCCTCCACTATCTTACCGGCCTGTTGGGGTGTCTTGATCCCACCACCGACTATAAGCGGAATGGAGATATATGAGCGCACGGCCTCGACCATCGCCGTGGGAACGCTGTGACCGGCGCCGCTCCCTGCGTCGAGATACGCCATCTTCATCCCCAGAAACTCCCCGGCCAGCGCATGGGCCATGGCGATGTCCGCCTTGTCCCGGGGAATCGGCAGCGTGTGGCTCATGTACCCCACGCTCGACAGCGTACCGGACTCCACGATCATGTACGCCACCGAAATCACCTCTACTTCGTACCGCTTGAGCAGTGGCGCTGCCTTCACATGTTCACCGATCAACAGATCCGGATTCCGGCCGCTCACGAGCGACAGGTAGAAGATGGCGTCGGCATGGCGCGACACCTGACTGGCGCTGCCAGGAAACAGGATGACGGGAACCGTCGCCGCCTTCTTCACGGCAGCGACTATCTCGTCGAACTCATCTGAGAGGAGAAGGCTCGACCCCACGAGGATTGCATCCGCACCACCGTCTGACGCCTCTCGGGCCATAGCACGGAGCCTTGCGGTATCGAGTCGGTCGGGATCGAGGAGGACCAGATAACCAGCGCCCTTCTCACGAGCCACATCCATCAGATTCTCAAAGACAGATGGTCGTCCCCCCATTGTTTCTCTCCCGGAGCAGAGCCCACTCTCTGCGCTGCAGTCGGCAGCCGATAGAGCCGGTCGATATTCCCACGCAGACGGATGGATGGCGCTACTGCAGCAAGTGTCTGGCGATCTTCAGAAAACGCGGACTCGATGTGATGATTGCCCTCACTACCTGGTATGGATCGATCGACCGGACATCCCCTTTTGCGAACAGCTTACTTCCAACATCGAGGATCGCCTCGAAATCCGCGTCTGTCAGTTTGAGGAAGACATCGCGGATACGGGCGCGGAATCGGATGTCTTTACCGATCGTGCGTTCCCACTCATCCTGGTAGGCGGCGAGGCGCCTCCCGGAGACATCCCCCTCGCGCAGTGCCGCTGCGGCGATCTGCCCTGCCATTGTTCCCGACGCGAGGGCGTTGATGATACCGGCGCCCGAGATCGGGTCGGCGACGCGAGCGGCATCGCCGACGAGAAGGAGACCGTTGCCGACGAGGCGCTCCTGGGGTTTCGCGGGGACGCCTCCCACCATCCGCTCCAATCTCATCGCCCCCGGAAACCGCTGATCGAGAAAGCGCTCGAGATATTCGAGCGCGCTCTGTTTCGCCGTGACCGGCGAGATCCCCACCCCGACGTTCGCCGTCCCCCTTCCCTTGGGGAAGACCCACGCGTACCCTCCCGGCGCGATCTCTCTCCCCGCCGTGAACTCCGGGTAGTGCTCTTCAACGTCCGCACCGGCCACCAGATATTGCACGCAGCTGTGGATCTCCCCGGGTTTCAGCCTCGTATCGAGCCCGGCCCATCGCCCGACTCGGGAACGAAACCCATCAGCCCCGATGACCAGGCGCGCCTCGATGGTCCCCTTCTCATCGCCGCGCCGAACCTCGACCCTGTGGAGTCCATTCTCCCCGGGGCTGACCCCAACCGCCTCCAATCCCACCTGTACCCGCGCCCCAGCCGCGGCTGCCAGGGCCGCAAGATCGCGATCGAAGACTTTTCTCTCGAGGATGTACCCGGCATCCGGATAGTTGACGCGGACACGGCGGCCGCTGGGAGAGACAAAGATCGCTCCCTCCACCCTCGATGCTACCCACTTCGGGTCGACATCGACGAATTGGGCGAGCGTTTCTTTTCCCACCCCCTCGGCACAGACGAGGGGCACGCCGATCTCCCAGTCTTCCTCGATGAGGAGGACACTGGCCCCGCCTTCGGCTGCCGCCCTGGCGGCCATCGACCCGGCCGGGCCTGCTCCCACGACCACACAATCGTGAGGCGACGCTTCCGTCCAGGAGATGTCCCGCGTCGGTGAATCCGTCGTCTGCGGCATCGTGTTTCGAATATCCTCCGACGATTCCTCGTCTCTCTGCTGCCCCTTCGGCCAACATCCGAGGTGCACGTCCCCTGTCATGCGATTGGGACTGCGTGTACCGTGGCCGAGCGAGATGCCCGGAACCGGTTCCCGGCGTTCGACATGGCGCGAGCCGGGATCTCGGTCGCAGACGGCGCTGCTAACCGTGGCAAAGCCGGCAATCGGAACCCACATATGCTCACGGCGAACGTGAGTATATCCCAGGGGCTCGGCCCCAGTCAACAACAGATCGGACAGGGTCGCCCGTAGATCACACCCGGCCCGTACGGGGTGTCAGGGCGAATAGGCCGGCCGGAGTCGATGACCCATTGTGCCAGCCGCGGGAGGACAAGTCAAGGCGGTATATCGCTCAGTCGGCCTTCGTGTGGAGTCCCCGTGGGGGATACCACCGGAGAGAATATCAGATGAGCTTGTATGTCAGCCCCAGAGACAGGGTCTGCTTGAACCGCGACCTCAGATCGATCTCCTTGTCATAGAGGAGCTGCATGTAGAAGTTCACCATCACGTAGGTGTTTATGTTGGCAGTCAAGATGTTCTCCCAGTCGACATCGGGGGATTTCCAGTAATCTTCGTTCGGCAGGCCCTCCAACTCGTCGGACTCGGAATAGAATAGGGCCTTGAAGACGGTCAACTTGCTGGCGAAGGTCATCTGCTCATCGGCGAACGAAGTCCGGAAATCGCTCACGAATTCGAGTCCGCCATCGTAAGCGGTCTGGGTCTCGCGCCGCTCGGCAAGGGTATCCACAAGCACGTCGCGGTCGATGTACTGCCTCGAACCGGCACCGAGGCGGGCCACCCACTCCCGACCTTCTTCCCCGATCAGAACCCTCGCCACGCCGAACGTCTCGGTGAGCGTCACTGGATTGAGGTACCGGTCCTTTGTCGGATCGCTCGCATCCAGAAACTGTGTCTCCACTCTGCCACCCAAGAAGGGATCTGCAAACGCTCCGAGCGTGAGCCGAAGGACCGACTCGAGTTCGATGAGATCTGTCGCCTTCTGCGGTTTGGCCCAATGCTTGGTTTCGCTGTCTTGGCTGTGGGTCTGACCGAACGAGAGCTTCAGCGTGCTCTTGCTGTGGAATCGGTCGGACAGCTGTCGTTCTGCAAGCGAATTGGAGTTGAATGCCCAAGAGATAGACCCGGCCTCTCCACCCACCCAGCTGTCGCTGTAGGCGTTCTGCGTCAGCATGAGATTTGCGTCGACGGCCAGGGCCCACGGCTCTGCCGGGACTGACGAGGCCGCGACCAGGGCCCACATGCCTGCGAGCACAGCGAACATGACTCTCATCTCTTTCCCTCCCATCCTCTAGAATGACCTATCCCTGCGACCCCAGTTCCCTCCGAGAGGCCGTGACTGCCGGAGCCGTGCACCTATGCTGGTCTCCCATATTCCACTGCGCAGTATCCCATATCCCACTCGGCAGTCTCCCCTGACACGCAGCGGAGAACGACCTCACATCCTCGCTGAACGTGAGGGGCGGAGGTCTTCGTCCCCCCTTCAGAGGACCTTCTGGAACACCTGCTGCTTCTTAATGACCGTGTACCCGATCTTCTCGTAGAAGACGCGAGCCCCCTCCCGGACAACGTTGGACCGGAGATGGACTGCCCAACACCCCCTGTCCCGAGCCCACTGCTCGGCAGTCTCCATGAGAAGTCGGCCTATCCCGGTCCGCCGATACTCCTCATCGACGATCAGCCCCCCAACCTCTGCACGCAGCCCGCTCTCTATCAGCAGGCGAAGGTAGGCGTGGACGAAGCCTACGATCTCACCGTGCGACGATTCTGCCACGAAGCCGACGTGATGCTCGTTCTGCTCAATCTCCTCGAGACGTCGCAACACCTCGCGCCGGGATACGCGGTACCCCAGCTGGTGGTACAGCTCGGCAACACGAGACGCATCCTCCCTCCTCGGCAACCGAACCGTACCCTGTCCGCTGACAGTTGCCTCTTTGCTTCCCTCGCTGCTGGGCATCGGCTCCTCCAACGCCGCGGGCCCGGATCCGCAGCTTCCTCGTGGTGGGGGCAGGACCGGCCATCGAGATCGCCGGCGATCAGCCGACAAACCGGTACATCAACACGCTGTCCAGATACGTGCCACCAGCCACCTTCATGTCCTTAGGACATCTACCCTCTTCCTCGAATCCCAACTTGCTGTACAGTGCGATAGCTCTCGCATTTGTAGAGAAGACAGCAAGGGTGATCTTCTCTACGAGAGGACTCTCTTCCGCCCAGTCGATGAGGGCCTGGAGCAGGGCGGCCCCCACCCCCCTGTCCCGCCATTCTTTGCGGACGAACATCGAGAGCATCCCGCTGTGAGCGGTACGCCTGTACCGCCCGTTCTCGAACTCGAGCAATCCTATCGTCTGACCGCCGACCTCGGCAACAAGATAGATGCAGCCCGGCTTCTCTGCGTGGCCCCTGATCGATTTCTCCTCATCCTGTTCAGATGATTCGAATTCGTCGGGCTCGACGAGCGTGAATCGCCCTTCTTCGACGATCCCTCGCTTCGCATCGACGAGTCCGGAGGCATCCTCGGGCTCAGCGCTTCTCACGAGGACCTCCTCGCCGGTCTTCAATCCATACCCTTTCGGGGGTATCGTACTCACGACGAACCTCCGCCATCCGCACAGCACCTCACGGCCGATGCCAGCCATAGATCCCTTCTGCAGCCGCCCATAAGGTACGTCAAGGTGCGTCAGTCCGACTCGCGTGCCATCGCTCCCCCCTCCATGCCCATAACCTTCATGGCGGCGAAGAGCGCCAACAAGTTGGCCGGCAGCTGAAACAACCACATCCCCACTATGTTGCCAAAAGATGTGAGATAGCCTCGCGCGATATAGTGCAGGGGGACGAATATCAGCGGGCTCCACACGATAGCCAGGAGATAGGTTGCAGCGAACTCATCCCTCACCCGCAGCGACAGTCTATCGCGAGCAAGCCGCCGCACGAAGAGGCTCCATACTACGAACGCCGCCAGAGTGAGGGCCGCAGCCACCGGGACCTGGACAGCGATCTGGCCGGCCGTCCCCACGAGGTGATAGACGCCGAATCCCACTACGACCGAAACGATGTTTGTCACTGCCAGCACAAAGCCGTGCAACAGGATCCGGATTGCCTTCACAACCGCGCCCTCCCGGACAACGCGAAGATCGATGCGTAAGGACAAACGGAACCCGCCGGTGATATCCCGCGCCGCAACTGCGCCACTGCGGCCCTCACATCACTCTCCGGAGGCATAGATGCTCACGGCGCGACCAGGCGCCGGATCCTCTCTACCCTGTCCCCATGGGCCGGGCGCCCGGAGACAGGATTCCAGTCCCCGTGCAGCTCCCGATGGTACACCGGCTTCTCTGTCCTGTACAGGACACCTATAGGCAGGCGATCTCGATACCTGGCAATAGCGACAGCATCCTCGAAGCTCGCCGGTATGCTTTCCATTATCTCTACTTTTGCGTTGTACTCCTTGTACGTGTCATGGAAAGTCACACAGGGCTGGAGTACCTGCACAAAGGAGAATCCTTCGTGGACAACGGCGTCGACCATGACTTCAGCAAGATGGTCGACCTTACCCGAATAGCCACGGGCGACGAAGGTCGCCCCGGCCTCGAGCATCAGGGTCAGCGGATTGAGCGGCTCCTCAATGCTCCCTCGCGGAGTAGAACGGCCCCGAAATCCTTTCTCACTCGTGGGCGTGTACTGCCCTGTCGTCAATCCGTACACGCCGTTGTCATGGACCACAACTGTGATGTCGGCATTCCGCTTGGCGCCAAAGATCATATGCGCGATCCCCTCGCCGAAGGCATCACCATCACCTGCGAATGCCACAACTTTCAATTCCGGGTTCGCGACCTTCATCCCCTGGACTGTCGCCATAGATCTCCCGTGGATGGAGTAGAGTCCGCTCAACTCGAGGTAGTCGAATATCTTCGCATGGCAGCCGATCCCGGCAGATATCATGATCCTCTGTCTCTCGATCCCCTGCTCCTCCAGTCTCCCGACCGCCCTTTTGAACGCGTTGAGTATCCCGAAATTGCCACAACCCGGGCACCAGGTATTCTCGGCATAGGTCGTGAGATCACCCATCTCAACTCTCCCTCTTTATTGCGTCGGCGAGCTCGGCAGGCTCGAAAGGCCTGCCATCGTATCGCTTGACCGTCGCCGTCGGCTCGATACCGGCCTTCTCCCGGAGCAGTGAGGAGAACGTTCCCAGGCAACTCTGCTCTACGACAATGGCCTTGCTGCCCCTGTACCGTTCGAGTTCCCAGACCGGGAGCGGCTCCAGGTACCGCGGCTGTACTACCGTCGCCTCTATGCCACCGACCCTCAGCGCCTCCAGGACACTCATCGTCGTCGAGCCGTAGGCGAAGATCGCCGGACCTCCCTTCCCATAGACATTGACGGTTCGCACTCCTCTCATGTGCTCCGCCAGCGCCTCGCCCTTCCTTCTCCTCTTTTCGTGCATCTTCGCGATCAGCTCCGCCTTCTCGGTCGTAATCCCCAACTCATCATGCTCATAGCTGTTCCATTTGATCAGCTTATCTGATGGAGGAAAGAGGAGCGGCGATACCCCGGAAGGCGTGTCGAGATACCTCTTGTATTCGCCCTGGCCGTGCATCTCAGGCTCTGCCTGCTCCACCCTCGATAGATCGATCTCGACTGTCATCGTGCTCTCGGATAGGTGCTTCTCGGTGAGAAGAATGCCCGGAGTCTGAAACCGCCAGACAAGACCCATCATTTCGGCAGCGAGATAGAATGCCTCTTCTACGCTCCCGGGTGATCCCGCGATCCCGGGAAACTCGCCGTGCCCCTGGCCCAACGCGAATCTCAGATCCCCCTGCTCCGTATATGTGGGCACACCTGTCGACGGCCCGGGTCTCGACGATAGCACACAGAGAAGAGGCGCCTCCACCATGCCCGCGAGAGAGAACGCCTCCTCCATGAGCGCGAATCCGCCGCCGCTACTGCCGACCATTGCCCGTGCACCGGCAAATGAAGCGCCGATAGCCATGTTGATCACGGCGATCTCGCTCTCAGGATGAACGACCGTCACGCCGAGGTCCCTGTCGTGGGCGGCGAGGTAGTGGAGAATGGACGACGAAGGTGTCATGGGATAGGCGAAATAGACGTCCAGTCCTGCTGCCGACGCTCCCAGCGCGATGGCCTCGTTCCCCGTCAGGAGCGGGCGCGCGTGATCCCCCTCTTCCACGGCGAATCTCCCGCCCATCTCGGGGTAGAGTATGTCGTACACGGCGTTGGCATAGTTGAGGTTGCTCTCCACATCTCTTGCGTACTCATTCTCGATCAAGTTCCCCAGACGTTCTTTCTCCATCCCGATGGCAACCGCCAGCGCCACCACTGCCCCCACCCCCAGCCTCAGATCGGGCTTCGGATACTTCTTCGCCTCCGTTGTGAACGGGACCCCGATGCCGTCGCCATCGTCCACCTGATCAGAGTTATAGACGAGGATCCCCCCGTCAGCCACATGACCTGCATGGATGTCGTAACTCCTCTTGTCCAGGGCTACGACAACATGACCCTGCATGTGGTGGCTCGTGACGTCCCGTGTCGCCGTGCTGATGACAGAGTAACTGTGCCCGCCCCGTATGAGGCTCTGGTAGTCATCCATCTCGAAGACGCGGCGACCCATCTGAGAAAAGAGCCGTGCTGCGACAGATCCTGCTTTCTTCACACCGGCTCCTGCTTTCCCCCCGACAAAGAACGTGAAGACCTCTCCGTTCATAGCATTCCTCCGGCTGCAGTCCTCTCAGTACTCTCAGTAACAGACGCTGCTGCGCTCGCCCCCGCCACTCACTCCTCCCCGAAGTCCCGCGTCATGCCCAGCTGCTCACGGGCCCGCCTCTCTCCACGGCCACCGAACGGGGAATGAAGAGTCGAACGCCACGAGGATCCGAAGCGCGGCGACAAAGGCAAGCGGGCTACGACAATGCGCCGATCATTTCAAAACGGCTCGCCTTCACGGTAGCACGAATGCATCCCGATCTGCAATACTTCTGATCGGCATTCATACACGGGACCCCGATGGACAGCGGGAGCACCAGCGGCGTCCCTGGATCTCGAGACTCGATTGGGTCGATATTCTTTCGCCTTGACATTCGAGGCCGCACCTGCTATCAGTTCACGCATCACACCGCGAAATCAATCTGGCAGGTGGAGAAAGGGGGATCCGGAAATGTTCAGAGAGTTCAAGGAGTTCGCGGTACGCGGCAATGTTGTGGACATGGCCGTCGGTATCATTATCGGCGCCGCCTTTGGCACCATCGTCAGATCGCTCGTCGCGGACATCATCATGCCGCCGGTAGGCCTTCTCCTGGGCAATGTCGACTTCACCAATATGTTCGCGCTACTGAGACAAGGCGCGACCGCCGGCCCCTACGCGTCTCTCGCCGACGCCCAGACAGCCGGCGCCGTGACGATCAACTATGGTGTCTTCATAAACACGATCATCAGTTTCGTGATCATCGCCTTTTCAGTCTTCCTCATCATTCGCTACCTCAACAGGCTGAAGCGGAAGGAGGAAGCGCCTCCGGAGGAACCGACTACCAGAGAATGCCCCTACTGCTTCTCCGCCATTCCCCTCAAGGCCACCCGCTGCGCTTTCTGCACCTCCGAGCTCCAGGCAGGATAGCCGCTGTATGCACGACGAGGCGCCGGGAGCGCGAAATCCCGGCGCCTCGCTCTACCTGATACAGGCGCTCCTTCCGGAAGGCGGCGCCAACCGCGACCGAGACCTGGTCCCCGACTCGCAATCGGCCCGGCTCCGGGAGAAGACGTCAGCTCCGAGAGAGACCCTCCCTATGTCGATATCGGCGGATCTGCAGCGGCATTCTCCTCCCTCTCCCCGCGCGATGACTGCAGTCTCAATCGCTGCTCGGCCGCCCGCAGTATGCCATCCAGCATCTCCGCATAGGGGATATCCACCGTTTTCGCCATCTTCGCCAGATGCCCGTCCCAACACCATCCAGGGTTGGGATAGCCTCCAGTCGAATCGGCAGTAATCCCTGCACTCAAGTCGCTCGAAGAGCTTGAGACACCACTCGATGATGAGCTTCTCGGTCTCATCCGGCAGCTCCGCGGGTATCGATCGTATCTTCCAGTACGGCGAATCCGGCATCCACTTCGCCTCGTACCCGCATATTCGAGGGAGTTCGGGGGGAAGCGTCGAATAGTCTTCCTCGATGATCGGAAGGGTCCTGTACGACTCGGGCGGGTTCCCGATGATGCCGAGGCTCAGGTCCTTTCCGGTCAGGAACTCCTCAACCAGGATCGGCTTCTCGTAGCCGAATCTCTCTCGTATCTCTGAGATGGCGTCGACGAGCTGCTCGATACTGTGGCAAACACTCCTCTGCGTTATCCCGAAGCTGGAGTCGCCGACATTCGGCTTGACGATCACAGGAAACGCAAAGGGAAGCTCGAATGCCTTGTCTTCAGGCTTGATGAAGAACGCCTCCGGAACAGGGATCTCCATCTCCTTCGCGATTCCCCGGACGAGCGATTTGTCGTAGCAGTACGCGAGACACTGCGGGCCGGCACCCGTGTACGGGATTCCCAGAACTTCGAGCAAGGAAGGCACATGAAGCTCCCTCGTGGCGTCATTGCTGAAACCCTCATCGCAGAGATTGAAGACCATATCGATCTTCGGCTTCGCCCTTAACAGATCCTGGATCAACGTGTCGTGGTTATCCAGATACGTGAACTGATAGTCCTGCATATCTCGAAGAGCGCTCTTCAGCTGATCGATCGTGTAGATGTCATCTTCGTCGAAGACCTTCGACGGCTTCAGCAGATCGGGCTTCGTGGGGTCGCCGAGCACCACGACGATATGGCTTGCTTGCTCTTTCCTGCGCCTCACAGGCGACCATTCCTTTCTCACCACGGCAGTCGCGACAATCCGCCGCTCCATCATCCCCAGATCCTGGTTCCGCTCGGACTCGGGCGAGATCTCTCCATGGAACGTTACGTCGCTGAAGCCAGCCGCTTCCAGCAGCTCGGTCAAGCTCTGACGACTGTAGAGTCTCTCAGCGTAGAAGTGGTCCGCGACCACACCTTTTTCCACGTGAGTCACGACCTCTCGTGAGATGAGCCGCTGCCCATCCACTGACAGGCAGCGCTCCCGGCAGACGAACTGCTTCTTGTCGATCCATTCCCACGACCGGGGCTGGAACTCCCGCCTCAGGTATTTCCCGTCGGCGACATCGATGAGAACGCGCCCCCAGGGTTTGAGGACTTTCTGAACCTCCCTCAGGACCCGCATATCGTCCTGGGCAGTCTCGAAATAGCCGAAGCTGTTTCCCAGAATCATCACGGCACTGAACGTGTCGGCAGGGTACGGGAGTTTTCTCGCGTCTCCTTCCCTGAATCTGATGGTCAGTCCTTCCTTCCTGGCCTGCGATCTCGCCTTCTGAATGAGGTAGTGGGAGCGATCCAGACCCTCGACGTTCCGCACCCCCCTTCTCACGAGCTCGAGGCTGTGCCGTCCCTGGCCGCAGCACAGATCGAGGACCCTATCTTCGGGAGTCAGCTTCAGTATCTCTCCGAAGAGGTCGACCTCCTTCGCGGTGATCCGCTGATCGTCGATCACATCGGCGTCCGTCTTCAGGTAGACTGAGCCAAAAATCCGCCGCCACCAATCGGCGTGCACATGCTCTTCCAGGCTCGAAACAGGCCCCAGTGATTTCGTCGCCGCTGAGGGAGCCTTCGCCTTCTGGGAACGCCTGTTTCTCGGTGTCTCTTCCTTCATCTCCCTCCCCCTGCCGTCAGATGCGCGCCCTCTGCACTGAGGACGAAATCCGCAACGCCCGAACTCCGTTCTTTGTTCCCTCGTTCTTCGTTTCAGCCAGCGGGAGTCTACCGCAACACGATTCCAGAGAGTATGCCTCGCCGAACACCCCACTCCTCTGCGATCTGTGAACTCAACCTCACCGCTATCCTACCGCGGTTGATGGCTATCGTGTCAACCTGTCCGAGGACGACCTCTCTTCGCCCCACCGATATGTCGTTCAGCCGTTCTCCTCTCACCCCCAACCCGTTTCGCATCGTCCTGTGTCCGAAGATGCTCCCTCGGAACGCCGAACGCCATGACTGGCATACCCGGGAAGGCCACCGATGAATCGGAGTGCCCCAGGACAATACCATCGCTGAGAGCGAGGACTGTCTCCTGCAATCTCCCGAAGGCATTGTATATTTTAGCTATCGGCTGTCTCGCCTTGACGAGGTCGCCCGGTTTAGCCCGGAATCTGATAATGCCACTCGTAGAACAGAGAGGTCTATCAGAATATGCCAAGATCCTCCCCTCATATGCTTCTGGCAGTGGATATGCAAAAGGCTCGTCCCCCGGCTCCATCATTTCCAGATCAGATAGAATATTCCCGAGGGATTCGATTCCATATTGGATATTCTTCTCGTTGACAACGAAGGACTCCCCCAGTTCGAGTGTGAGTGCCGGCACGTCGTTCTTGAGCAAGTTGTAGGTCAAGGCTCCTTCCAGCCCGTCGGTCTCGCGGACGATCAGGAGCCCCGTCTTGCCGGCGAAGCTTCTGGCCTTCTCACACACCTGTTCGCGTTGAATGTCCGACTCAGGATCAATGACGGTGTAGGGGATGGATCGTATCCAGTCATTGTGGAGATCTACGACGAGCGCAGGATTCGTCTGCATAATGGACGTGAATATCTTATCTGCTATTCTCTCACCCAGAGATCCGCTCACGTTTCCCGGGAAAGATCGATTGAGGTCCTCTTTCGTGAGGGTGATGTTCCGAGAACTGGTCTCGAACCCGATTGGATTCATCAGGGGAAACGAATAGAGAGAACCTCTCGACAGGCCTGACCGACGTATTCTCTTGAAGATCTCCTGGATGATGACGGCGCCTCCCACTTCATCACCATGACCACAGGCAGTCACCCAGAGGACGGGACCCGGCCGGGAACTCTCCGCTGCCATGAAGGGCAGGCGTCTGCGCGACAGATCCGATCCCGTCAAAATCTTCAGAAACGAATATCTGACATTCGTGCTTCGATTCGTCTCTTTTCTTCTGATCGCCCCCATATCTCCGCCTTCCTTCTGCCGAATCTCCATCGCTGCCGGGCGATAACGCTCAGCAGTCAACCGAGGCTCCCGATATACTGGATCACGATCCGCTCAATGATGTACAGTCCCCGCTGCCCGATCTCTCCGAGGTCCGGCCCCCTCGGCGCAGGTGCCCTGTCCCGGAGTCGATAGGACCGGGCGCCACGCTCGGAACTGCCCCGCGGCGACCCATTCGAGGATGTCGAGTCCCATCGAGATGACAGTCCCAACCTGCCGGCGCATATTCCGGACTCCATCACGGGCCTGATGCAGCCGGCCATCGGGCGCGGCCCGTCAGTCGCCGATGAGTTCACCGATCACCCTGGGCACCGCTTTCAGCGCCGCGTCGAGTTTCACTCCATCCTTTCCGCCGGCCTCGGCGAGATGAGGCTTGCCTCCCCCACCACCTCCGGCGATCTTCGCCACCTCCCGCGCGATGTCGCCTGCCCTGAGCCTCCCCGCCTTCACCAGATCCTCACTTACGAACGCTACAAAAACCGCCTTCCCTTCGATCAGAGCGCCCAGCACTCCAGCCATCGCCTCGGGATGCTCGCGTCTCATCGCATCCGCCATCTCCCGCATGATCTCTTTACTCTCCACGTCCACCCGGCTTGACATCACCGTGACGCCCTTGACGGTTGCCGTCGCGCCCGCCAGCCGAACGCTCCCTCCCGCTGCCAGCCTGCGCTCGAGCGTGCGCACCCGGCGCTCGAGCTCCTTGGTCTCGGCCACCAGCCGTTCAACCCGCTCCCGCACCTGGTCCGGCGCCGCCTTCAACTCATCGGCGATGGCGAGGATGGTCTCCTGTTCACCCTTCGAATAGTTGTATGCCGCTTCCCCGGTGATCGCCTCGATGCGCCGAATCCCCGCGGCCACCGCGCCTTCGCTCAAGATCCTGACGAGCCCGATCTCCCCGGTCGCTCTCAGATGAGTGCCGGCGCAGAGTTCCAGACTGACGTCGCTGATTCTCAGCCCGCGGACCACCTCCCCATACTTCTCCCCGAACAGCGCGATCGCCCCCATCTCCTTCGCCTCATCGAGAGAGGCATGGAATGGTTGAACCGGATGATTCGCCCGTACGTGCTCGTTGACGCGCGCCTCCACTCTATCGAGCTCGCGGCGATCGACCTTCTGATAGTGGACGAAGTCGAATCGCAGTCTGTCGGACTCGACATATGAACCCTCTTGATGGACGTGATCTCCCAGCACCTCCCGCAACGCGGCCTGGAGGAGGTGCGTCGCGGTATGGCTGCGGGCTATGCCCTGGCGTCGGCTCCCGTCGACGCTCGCCACCACCTCTTCATCTGTGATCTGACCGCGGACAAACGTGCCGATATGAACGACGACGTCATCTTCGTACACAGTATCCGTGATCCGCACCTCGAAACCCTCGCCCCGGATCGTGCCCGTGTCCCCGACCTGGCCACCCGCCTCTGCATAGAACGGAGTTCGATCGAGCACGATCGCAACCGACTGCGTGTCGTGCCGTCTCCACCGGGCGATCATCGCCTTCGCTTCCAGCGTCTCATAGCCGACGAACTCGACGCTCGGGCAATGCCGGAACTCTTCCCACGTTCCTGCCGCGGCCTCCGATTCGAATTTAGATGCCGCCTTCGCCTTCTCCCGCTGTTCGGCCATTGCCCGCTCGAACCCTTCGATCTCGACGCCGAGGCCGTAGTCCTGAGCCATCTCCCGTGTCAGATCGACCGGGAACCCGTAGGTATCGTACAGACGGAATGCCGCGTCTCCGGGGATCTGTTGTGCCCCGCTCCGCTTCGCCTCGAGAGCGACACGCTCGAAGATCATGATCCCCTGTTCCAGGGTATTGAAGAATCGCTCTTCTTCCGAGTGTATGACGAGTGCGATCTGTTCCTGCCGTTCGCGCAGCTCAGAATAGGCATCTCCCATGACATCGACGACCACACCGGCCAGGCGATAGAGGAATGGCTCGTGGATCCCGAGGATCCTGCCCTGACGCACCGCGCGGCGGAGCAGCCGGCGGACCACGTATCCCCGACCCTCGTTTGCGGGGAGGACGCCGTCCGCTATGGCGAACGAGAGCGCCCGCGCATGATCGGCCACGATGCGCAGGGCCCTCAGGTTCTTTCCCTCAGCCTGCCGGTCGATCCCGGCGATCTCTATCGCCATTTCCACGATAGGAGCGAAGACATCGATGTCGAAAATCGTCTCAACGCCCTGGAGCACGAGCGCCAGTCGCTCGAGCCCGAGCCCTGTGTCGATCCCACGATTCTTCAGTGCGTGGCGATGTCCATCTTCATCCTGGTCGAACTGGGGGAAGACGATATTATACACTTCGAAAAATCTGTCACAGTCACAGCCCACACCGCACGTCGCACGGCGGCACCCGTACTCAGGACCGCGGTCGTAGAAGATCTCGGAGCATGGACCGCACGCCCCGGTGGCCCCTGCAGGACCCCAGAAGTTGTCTTCGTCCCCCAGCCGGGCGATCTTGGCGGGATCGAGTCCGATCACCCCCCGCCAGACATCGTACGCCTCGTCATCGCTGTCGTGGACGGAGACGGCCATCTGTTCGGGAGGGACGCCCGCAACATCGCGCATGAACTCCCAACCCCACTCGATCGCCTCGCGCTTGAAGTAGTCTCCGAACGAGAAATTACCGAGCATCTCGAAGAATGTATCGTGCTTGATACTGGTACCTACCTCATCGAGGTCACTCAGGCGGAGACACTTCTGCACGCTCGCCGCCCTCGTATACGGGAGCGGCACGGTACCCGCCCACAGCGGCTTGAACTGCACCATCCCCGCATTGGTGAACAGCAGCGTCGGATCCCCCCTGGGAACCAGCGATGAACTGGGAACGATAGTATGCCCTCGTTCGGCAAAGAACTCAAGGAATGCACGTCGTATTTCGGCCGTCGTCATAACGCGAGATGTCTCCTATCGATATCCGACTCGAAATCACCCGCCCTGTTCGGGTTCCAGCAACTCTCGAACCACCTCCTCGATCACGCCATATTCGAATCCACGCCGTGCGAGGAGAGCCACGAGTCTTCTTCTCACAATACCTCGATCGAGCCCGCCATACTGACCGATCTTCTTACGGGCGACTCGCATCGCGAGCGCCCGCTCATCATACTCGTTCTCTATCTCCCGGAGGGCTTCATCGATAATCGCGGCGTCGATCCCCTTGCGCCCGAGTTCCAGTCTGATGACCCGTCTGCCCGCCGGGTTGGTGGCCAGCCGGTTCCGTATCCAGCCTCGCGAGAACTCCCGGTCATCGAGCAGCCCGACCCGCGACAGATCGAGCACCGTGGCGGCGATCAGGTCCGGGGCATACCCCCGGCGCGAAAGCCGTTCCCTTGTCTCGGCCTCGCTCCGCATCCGGTATGAGAGGAGGAGGAGTGCGTACTCTTTCGCCTCCCTCCTCTCTTCATCGGGATCGTGTTCCTTTCGCCCGCGCCCGGACCCTCTGCCCTTTGCGCTTCTCCCTCCCATCTCCTCTACCGTCTGGTCTACTCCTTGCACGATGCCGGACATCCCTCGA
>SMTZ1_10001189_pt1 | contig 37132 bp, 43 predicted proteins | sample DeeMarSWOR136_30_FD_25667 | JGI IMG/M metagenome (IMG submission 25667)
AACAAGTAAGGAATTAAAAGATAAATTAAAACCAGTTCATCTTCCGCCAAGACCCGGTGAAGTAATGAAGTTCGTGGCTGATACAACACTTGCAAAGAAAAAAATTGGCTTCGAGCCAAAAATCGATTTAAGAGAAGGAATTTCTAAGTATACGGACTGGTTTATGAAAAATCATTTTAGGGTTGGCTAGATCGAATGAAGAAAGAAATAAGAGATTGCAAAATAGGTAAGAACACTAAAATATGGCATTTTGTCAATCTATATGAATCTGAAATCGGAGATAATTGTACTATAGGCAGTTTTGTTGAAATAGGCAGAGCAAAGATTGGAAACAACTGTAGGATTGAGGCCCGTGCTTTCATCCCTGAGGGAGTCACGATAGAGGATAATGTATTTATCGGACCACATGTTTGTTTTACCAACGATAAATATCCCAAAGCTAAAGGAGAATGGGAGTTAAAAAAGACTCTGGTTAAAGAAGGGGCGTCTATTGGAGCTAATGCAACTATTCTATGTGGCATAAAAATAGGAAAGAATAGCTTGATAGGAGCCGGATCTGTTGTTACTAAAGATGTTCCTGATAATGCTATAGTTTTTGGAAATCCTGCAAAGGTTAAAGAAATAAAAAATTGGTAGAATATGAAAATCCCAATTGCAAAGCCTCTGATTTCAAATGAAGAAATAAACGCAGTCGCTAGAGTGTTAGAATCCGGGCAACTTAGTCAAGGTAAAATTGTAGAACAATTCGAAAAAAACTTTGCCTCATACTGCGGCGTGAAATATGGCATATGTACATCAAATGGGACTAATGCACTGCATGCAGCTCTTATAGCATTGGGAATCGGGAAAGGTGATGAGGTTATAACATCTCCCTTTACATTTATTGCGAGTTCCAATTGTTTACTTTATGTTAAAGCCAAACCAGTATTTGTTGATATCGATCCAAGAACGTTTAATATAGATACAAACAAAATAGAGGAAAAAATTACTGAAAAAACTAAAGCAATATTACCCGTCCATTTGTATGGCCAACCATGTGATATGAAAAAGATAATGAAAATAGCAGAAAAATATAACTTACTTGTGATTGAGGATGCTGCTCACGCTCATGGCGCAGAATTTGATGATAAAAAAATAGGGTCTTTTGGCCATGCCGCATGTTTTTCTTTCTATCCAACCAAAAACATGACTACTGCTGAAGGTGGCATGATACTAACCAATTTAAGAAACATAAATGAAAAAATTAGACTTATAAGAAACCATGGAGTCGAGGATTTATACTATCACAATATTCTCGGGTTTAATTTTAGAATGTCTGGGGTGTTAGCTGCTATTGGAATAGAGCAATTAAAAAAATTAGATGAATTTAATCAGAAAAGAATAGAAAATGCAAAATTTTTAACCGAGAATTTAAGATATTTAGATGATATTGTCGTTCCATACGTTGATACTAGGGCGAAACATGTCTTTCATCAATACACGATTAGAGTAAAAAAAATGAGTAATATGAAACTTTCTAAAAAATTCGAAGAAAGAGGTATACAAGCAAGAATTTATTATCCTTTGCCTATACATAAACAAATTTTGTATAAAAAATTAGGTTATAAAGACAATCTACCAGAAGCTGAACTTGCTTCTAAAGAGGTTTTATCTATTCCTGTACACCCAGGTTTGATTAAAGAGGATTTGGAAAAAATCATTAGAGAACTAAAGGGAATTTTAAAAGAAGAACCAAGGTAATATTATTGAATTAATCTAACTACTTCAAAGGCCTCTGCATATTTAACCCCAGCCTGTGCGCCTCTAAACCTCATGATCGATTTAAATAAGTCTGGTTTATGGTAATATCTTCTATGCTGTGTTTTAAAGCGCATAAGTATCCTAATCTTTTTTTCTACTTCTTCCGGGGTCAACTCAACAAAAAAATTAGGTTTAAAATTAGGTTCACTTTTAATATGCTCGTAACAAATCATTGAATTGTTTCTAAACACTCTATTACATTCTTCTGCAACTGTTTTATGATCCTGGTTTATACTATCTAAACTATGTGTAACTATTAATGATATTTTATCTTTCTTAAACCCCTCTAATATCTCTCTAATCTCATCACTGTATTTAGGTAATTTAGTTTCTTGGAAATCATATATCTTGAATTTTTTGATACCCAGTTCTTTTACTACCGTTTCCCATTCTTGGGTTATACCTTTATTACCCGGTTGTCTTTCACAAGTTGAAAAAACTACAGATTCTACATCAACCGCATTTTTAATAAGTTTCAGTATCAACCCACACGCCCCATATTGGTTATCATCCGGGTGCGCACATGCAAATAAGACTTTTTTTAATCTTAGCATCCAATCACTATAATATCTATTAAATGAAATACAAAGATTATATTTTTTAACATTAAATTATGATGTGGTATGGTTTTGAATATATGGGTTGATGAATATATAGGTTGATCGTAATGAATGTATTAGTTACTGGGGCTTCGGGGTTTATAGGGAGAGAGGCATGCATTCAATTAAAAAATAAAGGATATAATGTTATTGGTTTATACAACAAGTCCAGTATAAAGCTAGACGATATAAAACTTCTCAAATGCGACATAACCAAAGAAGAAGATTTACACAAGGTTTTTTCTAGCAATAAAATTGATTGTGTTGTTCACCTTGCTGCAAATATACCTACTAGAGATGAAGAAGAAAAGAACCCATTAATTTCTATCAACACAAATGTGATTGGAACAATATTACTATTAGAACATTCGAGACGTTTCAACATAAAACAATTTATTTATATTTCTACAATGAGCGTTTTTAATTTCACCGACCATCTTAATGCTAAAGAAAATGATCTTATCAACCCACTCAGTTTGTATGGCTTAAGTAAGTATGGGGGCGAATTATATTGCAAGTTTTACAGCGATAATTATAACATGGATATTACTGTGTTAAGATTATCTGGTGTTTTTGGTGTTGGTAAAAAAAATGGTGCTATTTATCATTTCATAAAGAATTCTATTGAAGGTAAAGATTTGATTATTTATGGTTCAGGGAATCAAATATCCGATTATGTATACGTTAAGGATGTCGTGGGCGCAATTTATTTAGCTATTAAAAAAAATATAAAAGGATTTGAGATTTTTCATATTGGTTCCGGTAAGGGAATAACGATAAATCATTTGGTAAAAATTATACAAAAAAAAGTTTTCGAAAAATTGGGTAAAAAATCAAAGTTGATTCATACTAGAGAAATTTCAAAAACTAAATTTTTCTTTTCGATAAAAAAGGCTCAACAACTTCTTGGTTTTAAACCCCGAAATATAGAATATTCGATAAATGAAATGTTAGATGATATGATCAATTCCAATAATTAACCCCTGGGCAAATTGAATAGAGTTGAATTGACGTGAAAAAAATTATTGCAATCCACCAACCCAATTACTTACCTTGGATTGGTTTTTTTGACAAGATTTCTAAAAGTGATATTTTTGTAATTTATGATACTGCACAGTATGTAAAAAAATCTGTTTGCAATAAAAATTTTATTAAAGGCCCATCTGGCAAACTTCCTTTAATAGTTCCTGTTAAAATTTCTGAAGGTTGGGATAAACCTATAAATGAAATGAGAATAGATAATTCGCAAAACTGGGCATTAAAACACTTTAAAACCCTACAAATGTGCTATAACAAGAGTCCTTATTTTAAAGAATTTTATTATGAATTTTTTGATTTTGTTTATAACAAAAAGTGGGAATTTCTAGGTGAACTAAACATCTTTTTGATTAAAGAACTCCTAAAATTTTTAGATATCAAAACAAAAGTATTTTTGGCTTCAGATATCAATGTAAAAGGTAAAGGTAGTGAATATAATCTAAATGTTTGTAAGGCATTTAACGCGACCATCTATTTGTCTGGAATTGGTGCTAAACAATATAATGATCCTACATCTTTTGAAGAAAACGGAATAAAATTGATGTATAACGAGTTTAAACCATTCGTGTACCCACAGTTATTCGGTGAATTTATTCCTTACCTCTCGATATGTGACTTATTATTCAATATAGGTCCTGAAAGTAAAAAATACTTTAAACACCCAAAATGATAGCTATAAAAAATTGAAAAAAACCTTCATATTATATTTGATTTGGTGAAGAGTGGTATAATTGAAAATACTCGTTAATCATGAATTATTCCCGCCTTACACAGCTGGTGGCGGCGAAATATATTGTGAAACCGTTGTCAAAGAACTCATAAAAAGAGGGATTGACGTTACTGTTGTTGCTGGAGCTTGGGAAAAAAATAAATTCGAGGAATGGGATGGAATACCCGTATACAGGATTGACCTATTCCCAACTAGATACTCGTTTAACATAAAAAATTATTTTGCTTTAAAGAAGGCTGTTAAAGAAGTAAAACCCGATATTATCCATGCATATACTTATCATTCAGCGATACCTGCAAATCTTATTTCACGTTTGTATGATAAACCAATCGTGTTAACTGTTTTGAGTTTATATCTAGAGGAGTGGTTTAATTATTTTAACCCAATTTATTCAAGTTTTTTTTATTTGTTTGAACGATCAATTCTCTCCCTTCCCTATGATAAAATAATTGCAATAGATTATGGGGGCTATTGTAATCTAAAGAGAATAGGTTTAAAGGAAAAGGCAGTTTTGATTCATACACCAATAAACACAAAAATTTTCAAACCAAAAAGAGAACAACATACTAAACCCGTTATTGGCACTATAGCAGCGAATCTGAGCCGTTCCCCGAAAGGAATGAACAAGTTCATCTCTTTAATCAAACAAATAAGAAATAGATATGATGTGGAAATTTTAGTTGCCGGAAAACATAATGAAAAATTAAGGAAAAAATTTTCTAAACTCGGTATCAATATAATCCCTTTTGTGCCACATGAAAAAGTGGCTGAATATTTAAATAAAATTGATATTTTTGTCGGTCAAGGCATGGCCGCTAGAGAAGCGATGGCTTGCGGGTGTATTACAATATTGGATGATCCTATAACTTTATTTTCCAGGTACCATAAACCAGAAATCGACGCAGGTTTTATGCTCACAGGTGACCATTTTAAACTCATAGAATCTATTTTAGAGAATCAAAAATATTTTAAAAAAAATGCTAGGCGGGCCTTAGGATTCATAGATAATAATTTTTCAGTTAATGCTGTGATATCAAAAATCATAAAAGTATACAATAATGTACTTTGAAATTTATACCTAATGATATGGAATTTAAATATGCTTCCACTTTATTATTTCCATGAAAAAAAATTTAATAAGTGGTAGAGATTCATGAAACTAAAAATAGATTTTTTGGTCGTAATTTCCCTCATTTTTTTCCTCATCTTTTTATCTGTTTTTACTAGGTCATCAACTTTAGATTCCCCAACAGTTCTTGATTATGACCCTTTCTGGCATTATAGACACGCAAAAGAAATATTGGAGAACAACTTTCAAGTACCAAGATGGGATAGGTTAAGCTTTTTCCCGCCAGGCAGACCACGCACAATGTCTCAGGGTTGGCCTTACACAATGGCCATATTTTACAAAATTGCTAACTTATTCACTTCAATTTCTATAATGAAAATTGCAATAATTTCCCCAGTTGTAATGGTAGCTTTAACAGTAATATCAGCCTTTTTCTTAGGTAGATTCCTCACAAATAATTGGGGCGGTTTAGTAACTGCTTTATTCGCAACTCTAGCACCAACTTTTATTGGGGTTTCTATGGCAGGGTATACTGATACCGATGCTACAGTAGTCTTCTACTTTTTCCTCTCTGTTTTTTCAATATTTCTAGCTCTTAAAAAAAGATCAATACCTTATTATATCATTGCTATAATCGTCAATTTTATCTTTGTGTACAACTGGGGAGCCGGGTGGTTCCCACTGATTCTTTTTGGTGCATTCCTACCAGGATTAATTGTTTTTAGAATAATAGAGAATATAATACATCAAAGAAAAGTAAAAATTGAGATAAAGACTATTATTTCTGAACTTAAGTCGTTTATTATACCGCTATTAATTATTGCAGCTGGGGCAAATATCATAGCATTTTTTGTGGGCACTAGTAATGTGTTATCTTCCTTTTTAGGTGGTTTTGCTTTTACGGGTATTGCTGGTCAACCTTTGCTTGTTAATGTTTCAGTGGCAGAACTTCAACTAATAAACATTTTAACAAAATCAGGATTTCTTGCCATTGCAAACAGAGTTGGCCTTTTACCAACATTAATGACTCTGTTTGGTCTTCCACTACTAGTCGTCTATAAACTTATTAAAAAAATAAAAATTAATTTCACGGAAATATTTTTGTACACATGGGCTTTAGTAACCTTTTATCTAATCCTACGTGGAGTTAGGTTTTCCCTACTTTTTTCTTGTGCAACTGCTGCGTCTACTGGTTATGTTATTGGGCATTTCAAGAAACACCCAATCGTTTCACTTATCATCTTAACTTCAATTCTTTTAATTGCAAGTGTACTTACAACAAGTATAGAATATTTGGGCATTACCTTTATTACCTTATCTTTATCACTGATTACGATTTTCAAGCATTATAAAGTAGATTTGATTCATTATTCCACCATTTTCGGTGTTGTAATACTCTTAACTTTAATGTTTGTTTCTGACGCAATACAGATCGGCTATGCTGGCGGAGGGATGGAATTAAGCCAAAATTGGTATGATCTTTTAGACTGGTTAAAAGAAAACGCCGATAAAGAAGCATTGGTAGCAACATGGTGGGATCCTGGACACATAATTACTGGGTATACTGGTTTACGTGTTCATGCGGACGGAGCGCACTGTAACCCTGGTAGTTGTATACCTTATGATCATAACATCAGAATCCAGAATATGGGTAGGATAATGTCTACGAGCGACGAAGCAGAAGCAGTAGATATTCTAGAAAAATACATGCAATTGACACCAGAGCAGTGTGAAGAAGTTAAACAAAAATTTGGCGATATAGTGGCTGAAGATGCATGTGAACGTGTTTCAGAGATGTATTTTATTTCAAGCAATGATTTAATTGGAAAATTCACATGGATGAATTATTTCGGTGGGTATAGAGCACCAATCAGGTCAGGTACTGATTTCCAGAAAAACCCAGGAGTTTGTTGTGCCGCTACTCCAACAGCAGAGGCAGATCAAATTCCATGCGGAGAGTTTGCTGATCAAGGAAAAGGTGTCTGGATATGGTGCCCTTGGATATTTAGTTTTAAAGAAATGCAACAAGATGATCAGGGAAATCCAATCTATATCTATGATTATTCTGGTTTAACAATGTCAATAGTCCAAAAGCCAAACTACTTACTACCAATCTACAACAACCAATATCTAATCAATCACATGACATTTTTCTCTGATGGTCAAATGCGAGACATAGACTTGTCAGATGCATCGATTAATCTAGAGAGAATAGATGGTTTAGTTTGGATAGACCCTGGCTTCGGGAATTTAATATATTTTGCTCCAGCTATCAAAGACAGTATCTTCGCTAAAACGTTTTTCTACGATGGTAGAGGTTTAGAACACTTTGAATTGGTATATTCCAACCCAGAAATAAGGCTTTACAGGGTCAAATTTGATTAATAAGTTCAAATTTTCCTTAAAACAATTAGAAAAAACTTTAAATAATTCCTTTTTCCTTTAAAATATACATAGGTGTTAATTCATGGCAAAACCACCGAAAAAAGATATACCTTTAGCTCCTTTGGAACGCATCTTGAGGAAGGCTGGAGCTAGAAGGGTCTCTAAATCTGCGGTAAAGGAATTTTCCCAGGTTTTAGCAGATTACACGCACGATTTATCTGCTGAAGCACTGGCCTTAGCCAAGCATGCTGGGAGGAAAACTATAGTAGCCGCAGACATTAGAATGGCAAAGAAAAGGATGGAATAAGGTTTTATTTTTCAATTATTTCTATTTTTGCCCACATACTTGTATAGTGATTTCATGCTTTCATTAGAAGACATACTATCAGAGATGGAAAAGAATACAAAATTCTCCCGGAAGCAACTGTATGAGAAAGTTAAGAGAAAACATGAAGAATTATCTGGTTTAGTATCAATGGAAGGGGCAGCCCATCTAGTTGCTAGGGATCTTGGTGTCAGCATTTTGATACCAGATAAGAGAGAACTAAAAATACAAGACCTTGTTAACGGAATGAGGAATATTAGTATTAAAGGTAGGATCATTCAGGTTTCGGATACGAGAGAATTTGAGAGAAAGGATGGTAAGAAAGGAAGAGTTTGCAACCTCATCATAACTGACGGCACAGGCGAAGTTAGAATTCCTCTATGGGACAAACAAGTTAACATGTTGGATGAGGATAAGTTGAATGAAGGAGATGTGATCCAGGTAAAAAATGCCTTTGCAAGAGATAATGTATTTGGTGGTATAGAGGTTAGGTTATCAAGATTATCAAGGGTTGAAAAAATTGAGGATGATGAATCCTTCCCTCGTCAAATCGTTGGGACTAGGTTGAAAAGGATTCCGATAAAGGAAGCTAAAGAAGGCAACTATGAGATGAAAGGAAACATAGTTCAAGTATTCAACGTTAACCCTGTCTTCCAAACATGTCCTGAATGTAGGGCAAAAGTCGAGAAAGCGAATAAAGGATATAGATGCCCTGAACATGGTAAAGTTAAACCAGAAAGCAACATGATAATTTCTGGTATCATCGATGATGGAACTGCTAGTATAAGGTCTGTATTTTTCAGAGATCAGGCTAAAATAATAACTGGTCTCGAGCCAGAAACACTCTTGAAAATTTCACAGGACGAAGCCATTGATCTGATAAAAGAAAATACTCTAGGCAATGAAATCATAGTAAGAGGCAGGATTCAAAAAAACAAGATATTCGATACTCTGGAAATGATAGCGAATGAGGTCGAAGAGTTGGATATAGAAAAAGAGAGTAAAATACTTATAAGTGAGATTAAATCATTAACACAGGTGGTTGGTTGAAGGAAAATAAATTTAACCTCGAAGACATACCAGGTGTAGGTCCTAAACTCGCTGAAAAGCTCACAGAATTAGGCTTTACCGATCCAATGTCTATAGCCGTCGCTTCTCCAGGCGAACTCGCCAGCATTCTAGAAATAGGCCAAGCCACAGCAGGAAAGATAATCAACAACGTGAGACAAATGCTTAAAATGGGTTATACTCCTGCAGACAAAGTCTGGGAACAGAGAAAGAAAATAGGCAAGATATCTACTGGTAGTAAAGCTTTGGATGAACTGTTGGGTGGAGGAATAGAAACTCAAGCTATTACTGAAGCGTATGGAGCTTTTGGATCGGGCAAATCACAGATAGGATTTCAATTGGCGATCAACGTTCAACTTCCTCTTGAAGAAGGAGGACTCAATGGGAATTGTTTGTTCATAGACACAGAAGCAACATTCAGGCCTGAAAGATTAAAACAGGTCGCAGAAGCAAAAGACTTAGACCCAGAAAAAGCTCTTAAAAAAATCTTCGTGGCTAGAGCTTACAACTCAGACCATGAAATCTTTTTAGTAGAAAAATCCAGTGAAATAATCACAGAAAAGAAGATAAAGTTACTCATCATAGATTCCCTCACTTCTCATTTCAGAGCAGATTATGTTGGTAGGGGAGAGTTGGCACCAAGACAACAGAAGTTGAATAGATTGTTACATAATTTACAGCGTTTGGCTGATTCACACAACATTGCTGTTTTCGTGACGAATCAAGTTTTAGCGAATCCTGCCATTCTATTTGGTGATCCAACAAGACCAATAGGCGGTCATGTTCTAGCCCACCAAGCAACTTATCGAGTTTATTTGAGAAAATCTAGTGGTGAGAAAAGAATAGCTAAGATGATGGACTCACCCAATCTTCCTCCAGGTGAGTGTGTGTTCAAGATTACTCCCGATGGAATTCGTGACCTGAAGTAAGAATAAAAATATCCAAACCAAACACCTTTCTATGAAAATATTTGCTGACTTGCACATACACAGCAAGTATGCCCGTGCAACTAGTAAGGACATGGATATCGAGCACCTAACTAAATATGGAAGATTAAAGGGTTTGAATTTAATCGGGACAGGAGACTTCACACATCCTGAATGGTTAAAGGAATTAAAACAAAAATTACAACCTGTTGAAGATACTGGACTGTACGTTTACGATAACATGAATTTTATGTTGACGACTGAAGTCAGCACAATTTACTCACAAGATAATAAAATTAGAAAAACACATCATGTCATTCATGTTCCGAGTTTTGATATCGTGGATCAAATCAATGAAGAATTAAAAAAACTAGGAGCGGATTTGGGAATCGACGGCAGACTTCTTTTGAACGGCAGAACTAGTGTAGAACTCGTGGAGTTGTTGATTAAAATCTATAAAGGAACGTTAATAGTCCCTGCTCATATTTGGACGCCATGGTTTTCAGTTTTTGGGAGTAAATCAGGTTTTGATAGTATTGAAGAATGTTATCAAGATCAAATCAAACACATTTATGCTTTAGAAACAGGGTTGTCTAGCGATCCTAAGATGAATTGGAGACTATCTCCTTTAGATAAGTTCACTTTAATGTCTAACTCAGACTGTCACAGTCCTTGGCCTTGGAGATTAGGAAGAGAATGTAACGTTTTTGAATTGAAACAACTTACTTTCTGGGAAATCCTGGACGCAGTTAAGAAGAAAGACAAGAAAAGGTTTTTATTCACGGTTGAAGTTGAACCCGCTTATGGAAAGTATCACTGGACAGGTCATAGAAATTGTAACATAAGATTATCCCCAACCCAAGCCTTGAAGATTAATGACATCTGTCCTAAATGCGGAAGGAAGATGACTATAGGGGTAGAAGAAAGAGTTGAAGAACTAGCAGACAGAGAAGAAGGTGTTGTTCCAAAGAATGCTATACCATTCAAGAGTTTAATCCCACTTTCAGAGTTGATTAAAACTTCATTCAAAATAGATACACTTTACTCAAAAACAGTATGGTCAGAGTATAATAAGTTGGTTGAAAACTTCGATAATGAATTTAATGTTTTGCTGGATGCTCCGAGAGAAGAACTTGAAAAAATAACAAGAAAACAACTCGCCGATGTGATAATTAAAAACAGAGAAGGCAGAGTCAAAGTCTTACCGGGTTATGATGGAGTTTATGGCGTACCAATCTTCGATGAGTTAGAATTCAAAAGACTTCAAGAAGAGCAAAAGAACATAAGATTACACTCACAGAAAAAAATACTTGATTTTAAGGGTCCATAGTCTAACGGTAGGACACTACCCTCACAAGTAAAGGAGAACGGTAGGGACAGGAGTTCGACTCTCCTTGGACCCATTTAAAATTAAATAAAAATTACATTCTTTTAAGGAATAAGAAAAATAAAGAAAAAAATCTGTAAAAATTTCTTAGTTCTACTCAATCTCTTGGTTCTAATCCAAAATCGGGTTTACTGTTATTGATGCGGCGCTGTCCACGTAGTAACCGTAGTCTAATGTTACTGAGAAATACTTATCTACTTTGTTCGTGAACGTTCCATCTGCTGGTGACTCGAATTCACAGGATATTACACCTGTTTTCCCTCTAGCCAACTTTATATCTCCTGCTCCACTACAGTCTATTCCTTCATCAGCTGAAACTGTGACAAAATGCAAATTCGCGGTACTCCAAGGAGTTATGTATGGGAAACCACTTCCCACATTCGATATCTTGAATTTAATGGATCTATCTTCTGCTATATCGCCAGATCTAACTATAAAGTGTCTACCACTTGCAGCTGTCAATGCTAATGGACCGCCTGTTACTGAAGCGTCCTGAACACCACCTACTTTTATTAATGCTTCCCGTTCTTCCGCTGTTAAAGTTCGTAGGTAATCGTTGTGAACTACTTGAATCTTCCCTGTGAAAGTCGAACTGTACAGATACTTGACTCTTGTTTGGAATTCATACGTTGTTGGTGATGTTATGTCTGTTGGTGCTTCAGGTACCCATTCCTGGAAGTATTCTTCACCTTCAAACCCTGTAGTTGGGTCTGGTGGCACCAACTCAACGGTGGTCGGTGTTAAACTAAAACCAGTGGTCCCATATCCCCAAGTGAGAGGTCCTGCACTTGTTGCTGGTGCATCAACACCAAACACGAGTATTTCTTGTAATGTTCCTTCCTCTCCTCCTACATTCTGGAGTACTAAAGTCAATCCTGTCGATTCCTCTGCGTATATCGGTGAATAATCAAAACCAAACTCCTTTATGATTATACCGTCAGTTGCTACTGCTGGTGTTATTTGCCCGATGCCGGGACAACCAGATAGTATCGCTACGACTGCCAAGAGACTTAAAGGTATTAAAGCTCTCTTCAACATGTTCATCTATATCTTAATTTGTATATCATGCTTATTAAATCTTTCTTTAATTCTTAGAATACTCATAAAACAAAAAGATACAGAAAAATCACTAATATCGGTTGATGAATCAGATAAATTAACAATGAGTTCCTGCCCAAGAAACAGAATAATCTAATAAATGAAAAATTAGAAAGATTGCTTATCTTTAGCCTTCTTTTACCGTTTGGGTATAGTAAAGTTCCTAAAAACAAACCAAACAAAATCACACCAAACCATGGAAAAATTGGCACGTAGTCAACTGTGTAAAGGTAATATGGTTTTAACCCAGCCCATACCAACCAATAAGAATTGAAGGTAAGATTTTCCATGTATATCCCGATCAGTATGAAGATAATGCCCAACAAAACGTTCCAAAATTTAAGTTTCAAGAATGGGTAGGCTAGGATTATGGAAACCCCGATAAAATGAAGTATGCCAAATATAATGAACCCTCTTTTCAAAAACAACCAGGTTATAAGAGTAATTATTAAACCCCAACCAAATATCTTCAACCCCCTTAAAAGATATTTCTTAAACAACTTCCAGCCTGTTTTACGTTTTTTTGCTCGTGAGTGACTAATGGTCAATGATATTCCAACTAAAAGAACGAAAATCGTAACAATCACACGAGCGAACACCCACCAAAAACCCGATCCGAAATTTATCCCCTGCACCCCGAAATAATTCAAGTCATAAAAAAAATGAAAAATTATCATCATGATTATTGCTAATCCGCGTAAAAAATCTATTTCCCAGAATCTTTGTTTTAAAATTTTAGCCATCGAGACACTTAAATTTCATTTTCTTTCAGAGGATTTATATCTGATTAAATAATATTTTTTTATGGTATCAGAGGATTGGTTTTATCAATATTTTCTCAAAAGAGGCGGTTACAATCCTATCAACACAACAGTATATTCCATCATTTTAATTGCATCCGTCCTTTTGATCTTCAAGATATTGAAGAAGTTGAAAGTAAAATTCGATAAGAGATTGGCATTAACAGTTTCGCCTTTTGTCCTTCTCGGCAGTTCTATGAGGGTTTTAGAGGATTCTGGTATTTTGCAAGGACGCTTATTCATAACTCCAGGTATTTACTTTCTAATCTTTGGTATTACTATTTCAACACTTTTTATATCACTGTTTTTAGAAAAAAAGAAGAGTATTCCCTATTTTAAACCCATGTTTCTAGTAGGCCTTATTTTAACAGCTCCTGTTTTAGGTATCATACAATACAAGAATTTTTTGGGCATAACTTATGTAATTCTTTTTTTCGTTCCATGGTTAATTCTATTAAAAATCATACCATGGTTAAAGGAAAATAAGATCGTAACAGGACTTCATCTATTCGATGCCAATACAACATTTGTTGCAATGAATTACTTTGGTTACTATGAGCAGCATGTCGTACCAACATACTTGATTAACCTGCTTGGGACTCCTTTCTCATTCGTTATCTTAAAATTCATAGCCTTAGTTGCCATTTTATTCGTCATAGACAAATACTCGGATGACAAAGAGTTCAACAACTACATAAAACTAATAATAGGAATCTTAGGAGCGGCAACAGGAATTAGGGGCTTCTTAAGGCTATTTTCTTTAGTTTAATCCTCAGGTTCTTCATGAACTATAATTATCCTAGCCCTTTCAATCTCGTAACTCGTCTCTTTTTCTGTTGAGAAGGATATTGTGTTTAAACCTCTAGTCAAACCAACTTCTGCAAAATCAAAACTTAGCTCAAATGACCCACGTCGTCTCCCTTCATACAAACTGTAGTCATTAATTTCAACCTTTAAGCTACCTGCCCCCTCATAACTGTTGACATAGAATGAAACTATCCCTTCCTTAAAATTCAACAATTCATCCCTATAAACTTCAAAGGTTTGTTCCCTCTCAATATCACCAAAGTAGCTAATTCTAAATTCCATTTTTTCTATTCGATAAACACTATCGGCCCAGAATTTCCACCAAGGTTTTGAAGTGCTGATTTCTATTACGTTATAAAATTTTAATTGACTCTTACTCAACGGTATAACCAATGCACCTGGCATAGTGCTTTCATCATGTACAACTTCGTTGTTGAATTTCACTACTAAATTTCCCACGTTATTCGTGTAGAAAACATTCAAGATTAATGAACCTTCAGTAACCAAATCCATATTGCGCTCTATACTCGCACTTATAGTGGTTTTACCAACCTCAATACCTGTCTCAGTTTTAACTACCTCAGTTCCCTCGGCATAACTGACGATGAAATCACCAACATAAACAGTACGTGACACTTCTTTCATTCCTTCTTCTGTTGGTTCTTCTACTTTTATGGTTAGAGGAACAGTAACTTCCCCACCTTCCTGTGACTCAACAACTATCGAGCCGAAGTGCTCTCTTTCATCAGCACCACTGGGAACTTTAACTGTAACTTCAACGTTTGCTAAACCATAAGACTCAAAATCATTATCACTGAAACTTATCCAATCTGCTATCGTTCCTTTTGCGGTTAGAGTGACGATTTTTGAGGTAACGTTTATTTCAAGGATGAAATCTTCTGATTCGCCTCTTTCTATACTCAAAGTTTTAGAAGTCGGGTTTACAGTTGGGATTTCAGTTGGACCTGGGACCCCCCAGATCAGCAGCATGACGATTATTATAACTAATCCAGCAAGAAGGACGAACGCAAACTCGTCCAACTTACCCTGTCCTTTTAGTCGTGGCATATAAAGAATTATTAGGGTTTTATACTAAAATCCTTTATCACTCAATTAAATTTTTAAAAATTACATAAGATTTAGGAATGTTATGAAAATCCTAAAGTCAGATTTTAAGAAAGGTTTTGCAACAATCAAGATCGATATAAACGATGATTTGTGGTATTTAGAGAGTTTATTAGAAGTAAGAGATTCTGTTAAATCTAGAACATTGAGAAGCATATTCATGGAAAGAGAAGGCAAAAGAATAAAAACAGACAGAAAACCCATGGTCCTTACGATTGAAGTGGAGAAGATGGAGTTTCAAAAGTATGCCAATAAATTGCGCTTAACTGGTAAAATAAAGGAAGGACCAGAAGAGGCACAATTGGGCTCTTACCACACTATTGAAGTTGGACTCGGTACAGTATTAACAATCTACAAGAAAAAATGGAAACAGTATCAAATAGATAAACTGAAAAAAGCACAGACTAGATTCCCTGAAATCCTCATCGTCGTAACAGATGCGACACAATCAACCTTTGCTTTATTGAAAAGGAGTGGCGTTGAGATTATCTCAGAACTTCGGAATCCTTATTCAAGACAAGAAGAAGAAAAACTACCTGAATTCTACAAAAAAGTGGCGAGTGAAATCAAGAAGTTTTCTGAAGTTAAAAAAGTAATCCTAGCAGGCCCTGGCTTTGCGAAAGAACATGTACAAAAAATTATTCAAAATAATTATTCCGATACCCAAGATAAGTTGATAATCGATAGTGTTTCTTCTGCTACAGAATCTGGGATCAACGAAATACTGAAGAGAAAGACTTTAGAGAAAGTGATAAAAGAAAGTGAGATAGTAAAAGAGAGCCAAATCATCCAAGAATTCTTCACACATTTGAACAAGGATGATGGTTTGGCAGTTTATGGTCTAGAACAGATAAAGGAAGCTGATAATATTGGTGCTATAAAAATTCTGATAATTTCTGAGGAAAACATAAGAAAAGAAGAAATCGATCAATTAGCTAGACAAGTGGAAAAGAAAAAAGGTATAGTAGAAATCGTGTCAAGAACTCACGATCTAGGCGAACAATTCCATAGGATGGGCGGTTTAGGGGCTATATTGAGGTTTAGAACATTCTAACTCCCTTCGTACTTGTTGCTAAGAATGAATGGCGTTAAGAGGTTTTTTGAATGCTTCTTCCTTTGCTTCTGGTTTTTTAAAAAAGGAAAGAAGTCCGTATAAAATAAGAAAAAAACCTAAAGGATAATAAATCAACCCAACAAATGGTTTAAATATTACTGTAATACCCGAAGCTTCTAATTGGTCTAAACCAAAAAACATAAAAGCAAACCCTAGACTTATTAATTCAATTGTCCTAAAAATACCCATTCTTATCCGACCAACCTATTTAATCAAGTGATTCAACTTTTATTTTTTGGATAGAAGGTGGCTCACTCTCAACTTTAGTAAATGTATAAAAAGTAAGCCATAAACCTGGTTCATTTATTTTTTCCCAGAAAAAGTATTGTATAATACCAAAATTCTCCTCTACATCTTCAAAAAATTTTACTCCTAATTTGATTGTACTATTTTTAACGAGTTTTATAAAATCATTTACATCTAACATGCGGGTACCTTTTAATTCCATCTTAATTGATTCTATATCGATCTTGGACAATTTTTTGTACTTTTCAGTTGTATTAGTGAAATTTTCATCCTTAACTATTAAGAAATGTTTTGTTTTATCGTTAATTTTAAATGGTTTAATCGTGAAAAGTTTTAATTTGTTTATTTTGGCTATAAAGAACAATTCTTCCCTTCGTTTTTCTATTTTCCCACATCTCAGACATCGTTTTTCATGGTTTATAGCATCAGAATTAGAAGGATAACTTTTTGGTTCACTCCATTTGTGCTTTCCCATTCTGCAAAGAAATGGCATACTTTTCACAAAAAAACTATGAATCGTATTATTTTAAAGTTTCGCTCTTATAGAAAATCCATATAATTCTGGGCATTTTAGCCTATAAAGATACAAGAAAAATAGAACTTGATGTTCATCGCAACTTTACTGTCTCGAAAGTCTGTTATAACCAAAATTTGAAATTTTAGTTATGGAATGGCATGTTTGGGATTTTCCAGATAACATCAGAGTTTACTTTAAAGATGAATTTAGAGAGTGGTTATTCAAAAGATTAAAAGAAATCTGTGGTAGTAGGTATAGATTGGCAAAAATATTGAACTTACACCCAATGACGATAAAACAATACGAATTAGGTCATAGCACATACAATTTGTCTGTTTATGTTCCAGTTTCTTTTGTTAAACGAATTATCCACATTTTTAAAGGCTTATTCACTGACGATATCTTAAGTAATCTGGAGAAAAATATCGTTGCTTATAGAATTAGAGCAGGCTGGCCTGTTTACAATCCTATATTGCCGATAAAAGAGAGACCAGAGATATATTCAATTATTGGCCATCTTCTTGGTGATGGATGTGCTAGTAAAAACAGCCTACCTTTTTATTGTAATAAATGTGAAGAACTAATTTCTGGTTTTAGAAATAGTCTTAAGGTATTTGGAAGGGTCGAAATCAAGTTGTTTATAAGAAAAGATGGAGTGAAATATCTATCTTTCCCAACTGTTATTGCCCGTATATTGCAACATATCTTCAATATAAAATTCACACATCCCGATTCTTTACCAGAAAGATTATTTAAAACAACTTCAGAAAATAAAGCTGCGTTTATTAGAGCATTTTATGATGATGAAGGCTGTGTCTCAAAGAAGATTTACATAACTCAAAAATCTAAACATCTCTTAAAACAACTTAAAGATTTATTACTTTCAATGGACATAAAGACTGGAAAAATTTACAAGAAAAGAACAGCTCATCAATTTATTATTTTGACGGAGAGTTATGAAAATTTTCAAAATTTAATTCCTTTCACGCATCCTAAGAAGTCTAAAAGACTTATAGAAATGATGAATAGAAGAAGGCTTAAACCAATTCCACTCAAACATAAAGTTTTACAATTAATAACAAAAGAACCATCAATAACAAAATACTATGTCGTAGAAAAGTTTGGGGTTAATAAAAATGCAGCCATAGAAGCATTATTAAGTCTTAAGGAAGAAGGAAAAATAACTGGAGAATACACAGGATGGCAAAGACCTTATCTATGGTATCCTACAAAGTCAAACGTTTAATTCCATAATAAGTGACGCAACTATCACTGTCAACTATAGCCCAAATCATTTCAGTCCTTATATTCTGTGCAAGTCTCACTGCTCTCGAAAGTTCAGGGAAAGAACAAGTAAATTCTTCTGGTATGGCATGTACGACCCATTTTGTATGTTCAAAGGCTTGTTTAGGACCTTTCTTAATTTTGACCCCACGGGCATACACACGGAAGTCACAGCCAAATTTTAGTCCAGTTTTTACCAAAAAACCCCTTTCTCTCAAATCAGAATAAACGATAAATCTAGCATGAAAATTCCTTTCATTTTTCATCGCATAATCATAGAAATCCTTCTTTTTCATACCTTTTTTCTTGTCCTCAGCTCTCACTTTTAACTTTTTCTTCTCTATTAAGAACATTACCTCGACTAGAGATAATTCTAGACGATCTTCCACAACCTTTCCAAATCCTGATTCTTGTAGTTCATCGAAAGCTTTCTTATCCCAGATTACTACTCGATGCTCTAACAGTTCGCCTTCAAACATGTTAATCAGTAATAACTTAGTCTATTTAAACTTTTCACAAACCCAGTTGTAGTTTACACATATCACAAAGGTACTTTGTTTTTTTATCCACTTGACCAACAGTGTTAGAAAAACTCATCACACAATGCCTCTTATTACAATGTCCCAACCCTAACATATGTCCAACCTCGTGAATGGTCTCTTTAACAATTCTTTTTTCAAACAATTCTTCATCTTCTGGTTGGTGGAAGAACGTTGGATCCAATCTACATATCGAGAGTATAGCAACCCTCCCTTTCATTTTAGCTTGACCAAAAACAAAGTTTAAACCTTGTGTGTACATGTCTTCTTTTGTTACGCCGAGGATTCTGCCCTCGAAATGTTTCTCTAGAAAGTTTAACAATTCATTCGAACGATACTGGTTACGGAATCTGTTGAATGTTGATTTAGGTAATTTTTCTATACGTGTAACTTCTCCAATCATGTGGTAAGCAGCCTTCAATTCTTCGATAACTCTCTTTAGAATTTTTTTGTCAACCTCGCCTAGAGGGATTATCTTAATTTTTATAGACTCACCAAGAATAGATTTGATTCTAGAAATAAAAAAGAATGGGAAGAGCGTGATTTGAACACGCGACGACTCGGTCTTCAGCCGAGCGCTCTCCCGGGCTGAGCTACCTTCCCGATAACTACTTTATTTAAACCAAACCTCTTTAAATTTTACCCAATCGATATTTTATCCCTTCTACGATTATAAAAACCAATACACCAAGACCCATTCTCAAACCACTAAAAACATTTCTTTTATACTTGTAAGTAACTGATACTGGAACTTGTTTTATTCTTAGTTTATGTTTCAAAGCTTCGATGAGCATCATATTTTCTATAATATAACCACCATGTATTCTTCGTATTTTTTTTAAGGCAATTCTAGACAAGCCCATGTAGCCACAGTTTGTATCTTTTAACTTTGTATCAAAAAATGAATTAAAAATACCTCTCCAAATCAAATTCCCAAAACTATGTCTTAAAGGAACAGTCCTCCAATTCCTACGCCCCATGACAAAATCTGCTTCACCCTTTCTCAAAGGATCTAAAATTTTAATACTATCTTTGGGCGAATACTGCATATCAGCATCTACTATTATAACGTTCCTTATTTTAGGAAGATTTTTCAAGATAAAAGTAAAACCAGTTTTAAGAGCTTCACCTTTGCCCCTGTTCTCATCATGTTTAATAACTACTGCGTTCATCTTCTTTGCGATTTCATACGTTCTATCAGTTGATCCGTCATCAATAACAATAGGAACCAAACCAACACGTTCGATCTCAGAAATTACTTTTTTTATCGTCTTCTCTTCATTGTACGCTGGAATTAATGCTATAGCCTTCATATCATCCTTGAGAGTTATTAAAACCAAGCTTTTTTAAACTTTCCTTAATTTTAAAATACAAACTTTCTGATATTTTTTCGCATACGTAATCGTAATGTTTAGTTACTTTATCTCCAAGTCTGGCATCAACGAAATCTGTTTTTAATTCTATTATATTATCAAGAAATGGCGATTTTACTCTCACTTTATTTTCTGTAACTGATACCACTCTACATGGAATCACTAAGCACTCTTTCATGAGTTTGGCCCCAACATTCTTGAACTTCTTCAATTTCAGATATTTGTTATGATTAAACCACCAATACTTCTGGACTGAACTCAAATCGGATATGGAACCTACGAATTCGAGGGCCCGCCAAAATATTTTCTCGATCCTTTCAACAGACAGATATAATTTTTCTTCTTTTGCCGATTTATAGAGCAACTTATACTCTCTTTGGTTAATCGCACCTCTTGATAAAAGAACGAATGAACACGGGAAAGCATACTTCAAGAAAAAAATATCAGGTTTCATAATAAGGTATTGGCATCAAAAAAATATATCCTAACCCCTACCAGCCAGTATCTCCAACAACTTTTCAATCTTATCCAATTTTTTATAAATCCCGTCTAGTCTCCCATTAGCATAACTGCGCTGTACAATTGCAGAAAGAAGGGGGCATTTACTATATTCTTTACAGTTCTTACATTCATCTAAAAAACACATATTAGTCTAATTTATTCTCGGCAACCCTTTTAAATGTTATGGGATAAAATGTGATTTTATGAAACTCATCAAACAAGGCGCAGAGGCAAAGTTGTTTTTGTCAAAAAAAGAGGGTCAAAAAACCTTAATCAAAGACAGAATTAAGAAAAACTACAGAATTTCACAAATAGACGAAAAAATAAGAAAAAACAGAACATCACAGGAATTCAATCTTTTAACCGAAGCAAGAAGGCATGGCGTGCCAACACCAAAAATAATAGACATAGATAAAAAAAATTACAAAATTATAATGGAATTTATAGATGGAGAAAGAATCAAAGAACTACTTAATAAATCCGATAAAAAATCTGTTAAAAAAATTTGTTTTGAAATAGGAAAATTAATAGGAAAACTACATACTGCCGGTATAATCCACGGCGACTTGACTACATCCAACATGATTTTGAAAGATAATAAAATATACTTCATAGATTTTGGGTTAGGTCTCTTCTCAAAAAAAACTGAAGATCAAGGCACGGATCTGAGACTCCTACACGAAGCGTTCAAATCAACTCATTACGAAATCCTCGATATTTGTTGGGAAAACGTTATTAAAGGCTATAGGAAAGAATATTCAAAGGCAGATTCAGTCTTAAATAGGGTTTCAGAGATAGAAAAACGAGCCAGATACATGGAAAGATGATTTTAAATATTTTTAATAAAATCGTTAAGTATATTTATTTGAAACCGAAAGGTGTTGAACATGAAGTTTTTAGATATGTTCAGGGGCAAAACCCGTTATGAAAGAATAGAGGGTTGTTGCATATTGCTTTTGATAGTCGGGGTTATCATGTTTTCTGCAGGGATAGGTCTAACCATCATCAGTCCTAAGGGCATACCAGCTATATTAGCCATGCTAGGTAGCTTGATTTCCTTTTTGGCGACTGTCGCGTTGATATTCGTCTGGCTGTTCAAGGAATTACAGGGTGAATGAGTGGCAAGAATACATGCTAGAAAAAGAGGAAAGGCTGGATCAAAAAGACCATCCAGAAAAACTCCACCAAAATGGGTTAGGTACAAAAAAAACGAAATAGAAAAACTGGTCATAAAATTAGCAAAGGAAGGAAATTCTTCTTCTGCGATAGGTCTGATACTTCGTGATCAGTTTGGTGTTCCATCAGTAGAGAAACTTACAGGTAAAACCATTTCTGAGATAATGAAAGAGAGCGACGCATACCCAAAACTACCAGAAGATTTATTCAACCTATTAACACAAGCCGTCAACCTCAGAAATCACTTAGAGAAGAATAAGAAAGATTATACATCTAAGAGAGGATTAGAACTACTCGAATCTAAAATCAGAAGACTGGTCAAGTATTATGTGAGAAAGAAAGTGCTTCCAGAAGATTGGCGCTATTCACCCGAGAAAGCAAAGCTACTCGTACAGAAGTGATGATAATGGCTAAAAAACTAAAAGGAAAAGAATGGTATGTGTTGATAGCACCGAAATTATTCAATGAAAAAGAAATTGGCGAAACTCCTGTCGGGGACCCAAAAACAATGATCGGTAGAAAAGTTGATGTGCACCTCATAAACCTGATTGATGATTTGAGCAAGTATTATTTGAAATTTCACTTCAAAGTTAAGGAAATAAAAGGTGAAAAAGCATACACTGAATTTGCTGGGTTCGAATGTTTGAGAGACTACATCTCAAGGATGATCAGATACGGGATAAAGAAAATAGATACTGTTCAGGATTTAACTACTTCTGATAAAGTCAAACTCAGAGTAAAAACAGTAACTATAACGAGTAAGAAGATGAAAAAAAACGTCGAAATCGAGTTAAAGAAATTTGTGGAAGAAAAAATGAAAAAAAACGTCGAGACGAATAAACTTGATGAATTCATTGAAAAAACCATTAAAGACACATTTAAAAATTCTATAATTGATGAGGGGAGTAAACTCTATCCAATAAGAACTTTTGAGATAAGTAAGGTTGAAAGACTATCCTAAAAAATCAATGAGACTGGGACCGAATAAAGCTATTAAGATTAGTAATAGAGTGAATACAGAAACTACTTTTACTATCATACCAGCTTCCTCCTTTTTTAAGAATTTTTTAACTACTGCTTCAAGCATCAACCCACCATCCAATGGTTTAATGGGTAACAAGTTAGCTGTTCCAATGCCCGCGTTCAAGAACAAAACCCAGACCAAGAGTTCTGTCGTGCTTTGAAGGATAGGAGATAGTGTAGGATCATTCCTGTATTCCTCTTTTAAAACTTTACTATCACCAACAAAAATCCCCATGTACCCCTTCGTTTCATTCTTTGGATCTCTTGTTAGTGTTAACCAATACTCACCTTTCGTGGTTTCGATCAGAATAGTTTGTCCTGAGGGCCTATCCAACATGATTTCTCGCAAATCTTCTGCGTCTTCCACGTTCATACCATCTATCGATAATATCGCTCCGGTCATGTTCAGTTTCTCGGCTGGAAACGGTTCAGTCAGATTATACTCCGTGTAATTCAGATAACCATATGCCACAGCCCCTCTAAAAAACATTGGCTCCAAACAAAGAAAGAGTATGAGTGCCAGAACCACTGCCAGAATAAAATTCCCAAAACTACCTGCAGCATAGATCCTCATTTTTTTGACCATGGATAATTTTTTGATTTGCTTTTCATCAGGTTCAACGAAAGCTCCTGGTAGAACTATGAGTAAAAGTACACCGAAGGATTTGATCGTAATCTTTTCGGCTCTTGCTAATAACCCATGCATTGGTTCATGTGCCATCAAGACCACAAAAATACCTATAATCCAATACCAGAATGGGACACCTATCGCAAATTGAGGATATTCTAATCCGGTAACACTCGGTAAAACCATCGCAAAGGATTGTTGCATTTCTTCGGGTTTAAATATGACATTATAAGATGATAGAAATAAAGTCGAAAAACCATAAACTGATGCGCCAATGCACACGACAATCCCAACATTACCTAATAAACGTAGTTTTCTCCCGTGTCTTTCCGCAAACTGATAAATCAATTTTTTTCCTTTTTTTGTTCTTCTAGTTATGAGTCCATACTTGAATTCTATGTTCTTTTTATCACGATAAGCCAGAATCGCTATTATTGCAAAGAATACTATAACTGATGCTATTTCTAAGGTTATCATTCCATCAACTTCGAATACTTATTTATTATGAATTGAATTTTATTAAAGATGAGCGATGGTTTTTGAATACATTAAAAAGGGCTGGTATACTTATAAAACTAATTTTATGAGTTTTATCATAGCTGAGTTAATAGCTTTGATCATAGTTAGTATCTTTTTTGGAATTGGAACCGGAATCATTTTCACTACTATGGGAATTTCCTCTTTTGCAGAATTAAGAAGCCCAGAGATAACGATATCGAGAGTTGTATCAGTTTTCCCTCTGTTTATGGGACTGAGTGTTTCACTCATATTTTACTTAGTAGCTGCGTTGCTTGGAGCGTTATTTATTACTGGTTTATTTGGTATGACAGCTGAATCTCTAAGAGGAGTAACTGACTTCAGGACAATGTTTAGCGCAGCAAAAGAATTCGGGGTAACTGGAATAACAACATCAATAATCGTTTGTTTGATAGCTCTAATTTTGATGTTTATCCTTCTTGGCGTTTTAGGTGTAATACTTCCTGTGATAGGTTCTGTCATAGGATCTATCTTATTCCTACTAATCATGATCTTCTTTTCTTTATCCCATACTGGAATAGTAGTCGATAACTTAGGACCGATCGAGACAATACAAAGAAGTGTCAAAATTACAAAGAAGAACTACCCAGATGTTTTTGGTTTGTTAGCTTTTTATGCAGGAATTTCTTTGGCCTTAACTTTTATTCCGTTCATCGGCCAGATCACAATCTATTTTGTGTTAATACCGATGTTCTTCATTAGTTTGGTTTTCTTCTATAAAAGGAATAAGATTTGATTGCAGGGGCTGTGTCTTTCAATTGTAGTTAAATCTGTTACCACTTTCTTAATAAGAAATTGGAGATTTCTTCAAGGAAATTTATATCAGCAAGAATATCGCTACAAATGGGCCTTCTTTTTTTGTGAATGATAAGGTAATCTAACTAATTAGTGCTTATAAATTGCTGGGTTAACTACCCCTCTTTCCCTATCTAACTTTGCTATCTTTTCTTCAGGAAGTCCAGAACGATAAGGCCCATTCCAATATTCCCGAAATTCCTCCCCTCTAGGGTGGAAACAAGAAACCATCCACGCAGCGCTCCCCTCTGCAAATAGGCTTCCACGCATTTCACTTCTCGCTTCTTCAAGAGATTTCCCTTCAGATAAAACCTTCATTGTTTTTAAAGCCATCTCAATTACTTTAGATTCATATCCACTTTTGTTGTAACCAGCCACGAATTTAGACCATCCCTCAATATTTTTTGAATATTTTCTTCCTTCTTCAATAAGTACACTGTCCTCTATCTTAGGTACTTCACCAGGCATATTTTCACCTTCCAAAATATTTTATCATTAAACTTATAAACCTTTCGGTTATTGCACTTCCCACAAATAGTAACAGTGGCATATACACTACGGCGTACACCCTTATTACACCGGTTACCAGCTACAATCATTATCTTCTTAATCTCAATAGAAAAAAGAAGAATTCTTCAAGGAGATTTGAATTCAAGTCAAAAATCCTTAAAATTGAGATTCCTATAGATTCGAATAATATTTAAAACTAGCAGATTTAACTACAGAAGACATGCAGGGGCTGGGATTTGAACCCAGGAACCGACTAACGGACAGGATTTCCCAAGTCATTCTTAAGTCTCGCATCTGAGTTTCGCATCAATAGATTCCTTTGGTTTCAAACCACATACTGTTTCTAATTTAAACAAGAAACTCTTCTCGTCGGCTTCAATCTTTATTGCATTTTCCGATAGTTCTACACAAGTCATACACAAATTGCATTCCAATGGTTTAGCAACCTTTAACTTCTTATTCCTGAAAGTGAAAACTTTTTTAGGACATCTATCTGCATATTCCTTCTTGTTACCTTTTTTACTCACAGTTATCTTTGGGATAGCTCTGTAACCGACTATAGCAGCTTGCCATTTAGCATGGTTCTTTCCTAAACCGAGTTGAGCTATTGCTTCAAATTTTAATTCTTGTCCTCCCGTCAATTCGACTATTGGTATTTTATCATAAACAGGTTTCACTTTCTTGTCAGAAGGAACTAAATCCCCGGAATAAACAACACAAGGACCTTTTTTAACAAGAGACAGAGTTACTTGACAGTGTGTGCACCCCTTCCCACCACATTTACAATCTTCCTTGAATTTGTACGATTTTGATTTGAAGACTAATGGTATCAAACCAAGCCTGCTCGCTACGATCTCATCCCAAAGGACACTATTATTCTTAACAAAATCAACCCATTCTATCGCAAGAGTCGGAACTTCTGACATCATTATTCTTCTCAATTCACCTGCCAAAGCCGAATTGATGCCTTCAATCATGAATTTAATTTTTTCATCGTTCTTTTTTAGAACCTTAACTTTCAATTCATCACCAATAACTTAACATTTTATTTTTCATACATTTTAAGTTTTTTAGACCCTTCTACCTCTTCTCCCACCTTTCCTTTTCGTGCCATCTGTTGGGATTGGTGTAACATCTTCAATTATCCCAATCTTCAAACCACTCCTTGCCAGTGCACGGATTGCTGGTTGTGCCCCCGCACCCGGTGCTTTTTTATGATGACCACCCTTTCCTCTCACTTTTATGTTAACCCCAATGATACCCCTTTCTATGGCATCCTCTGCTGCGCGTCTAGCCGCTCGCATCGCTGGGAAAGGACTTCCTCCCTCCCTGTCTTTATCTGTCATCATACCACTAGAATACCTGGCCACAGTTTCTGCTCCAGTAATATCCGTTATATGAACAATAGTACTATTTACAGTCGAAAAAATATGAGCTATACCCCAAGTCCCTTTCTTTATGGCCTTGATTTCATACTTTTTTCCTTTTACAGGTTTTTTTACTTTTTTCACCATATAATCAACTGGACTTAGGTTTTGTTATTTTCATCGGAGACCCATAGAATGAGATCTTCTTCTCCAAATCTCGAGTTATAAAAAAACCAGGATAAACGGTTTTTCTACCATCGACAGCTATGTGACCATGGGTTATCAATTGTCTGGCATGTTTTGGTTTGTTGGCTAAACCATTCTTGAAAACAAAAGTTTGCAGTCTCCTATCTAATATGTTCTCAACAGTGAGTCTTAATACATCATCTAAACTTGCATCTTTATCCAATAAACCTGATTTCTGGAGTCTATCCAATAATATTTTTTCCTCTGCCTTGTCTTTTTTAGCAGCTAGATCTCTAGCTCTTCTTCTAAAAGACCTCAAAGTCGACTCAGCCTTCCAAATCTCCCTCTTTCTCCTCAAACCATAAGCTTTCATCAATTGATTTTCTTTATCTATTCTTTCCTTATCCCACGGTGCCCTTGGTTTCTTCAACTTTTTCTTTATTTTTCTCATCCTATCACTTCTTCTTTGCCGGCATTACTTTCTTTCTTACTACACCAACAGTTCTTCCCTTTCTAAAAGAACTCCTTGTTCTTTGCCCCCTAACAGGAAGACCGAACATATGTCTGACCCCTTTGTAAGATTTTATCCTTATCATCCTCTTAACGTCTTGTTCTTGTGTGAATTTTAAATCCGGTCCGACCATGTGTTTATCTTTACCAGTTTCCAAATCTTTTCTTCTGTTGAAAGTCCAAGAAGGTATGCCAAATTTTTCCGGATTCTTTAAGGTTTCTTCAATCTTCTTTATTTCCCCATCAGTTAATGTACCAATTTTCCTGTTACGATCAAATCTATGAACTCTGCATACAGCATTGGCTAAACTTCCACCAACACCTTTTATCTTTTGTAGAGATGTGAATAGTTGAGTCTCACCTTTAACATCGGTTCCTGCTATTCTTACGATTCCTCTCATTTTTTCTGCCATTTAATCACAGTGTTGTTATTTTAAACATAAAAGTTTTTAAACGTTAAAAATGGACCGGAGGGGACTTGAACCCCTGGCCTCCGCCATGCCAAGGCGGCGATCTACCACTGATCTACCGGCCCCTCATCCTAACTAAGTCTTCAATGTTTTCACATGCAGGTCTTACATGACAACCCCTGCAAACTCTTGCTCCTGCGTTTTCTAGCCTGCTCATGTGCGGTATGATTTTTTTTCTGGATGTCCTTTCTAATTCTTTTTTAAACAGTATAAATTCCTTTTTCATCTCATCTGTTAAATCAACTTTAATCGCTGAACTCGCTTGGAAGTAGACTAAATACGTACTACTTATTTTTTTCCTCAAGAAATCCTCGACCAATAAAGCCTCCCCAACATTCTGGAGTAGATGCTCTTTCTTTATACCCCTTCTATCTATCCTACCCAATTTTATATCTATCGGAACGAATTCACCGTTTTTATTCTTGGCTATGATATCGGGTGTCCCCATCAACCCCCTTTTTAAAGATAACAAAGTTCTTTCAGAAATCAAAAAGTCAAAATTCTCTTCTTCGGTTAGTTTATGCAACTTGATTAAAAAATCTATGATTGATTTTTCTGTTATAGTTGTCTTCCCCTCATATTTTTTCATACTTGTTTTAGCTATTTCTGTTATAAACTCATCCACATTTTTTTCATTAATATTATCGATTAACATTTTAACTGCTAAATGTAGTACTTCCCCATCCCAAACTTTCCCACGTTCTCTCTTGAACTGTCTGGATAAAACTACTTTTTCTAAATAAAACCTTCTGGGGCATTGATAAAATTTGCCGACTTCTAATGGGGTAACAAAGATTCTTTTTTTTCTAGAAACTTCATACATTACTTTGTTTTCCAATTCGTTCAGTATTTTATCCTCCACCCTACTTTTGATGAAAAGAATTCCATGTCTACCCTCAAGCACCTGTTTTTCCTGAAGTTTAGACAATAGGATGAATAAATAATCTGATGAGGCGACTCTTTTATCCAGTAATTCTAACAAAAGACCCTCTATCAATATTTCTTGATTTAAATGACTGTTGATAGTTTTTACAATCTTGATAATATCCCTAGGGTCGATTTCAATCTCAGTTCTCATCAGTAAGACCGATTATTTTTCTTTCCTAAAGATTTCGGTCCATCTGATCTTTTTAGGGTCCCTGCCCATCTTCCAGTTTTTTTCACACTTTTTAGAGCAAAAGTATCTTGTAGCTCCAGTCTTCAAGACTAACATCTTCCCTGTCCCTGGCGCTAATTTAGAACCACAAAAAGAGCATTTAGCCAAATCTATCTACCTTCCATTTTCCCAACAGTTTCCATTTCAGTTTCTCTCAACATCAGTATATCGCCTTTTCTGATAGGGCCGAATACATTTCTCGTCAATATCTTTCCTTTATCATTCCCCTCTAATACTCTACACCTAACTCTCATAACACCTCTTACACCTGTCCGACCCAGTAATTGAACTACTTCTGCTGGTACTGCATCATCTACCATTCAATCAACTTTTTTTGATAGTTTTAATTTTCTTGATGATATCCTCTACTAAATCTTTAGCCTCGCCCGGTTCAACGATACAGGCAGAAGCTGTACTGACGTTTATACCTGTGGCCCTTCCCAATTCTTCTTTAGAAGGTATGTATACGTATTCACACTTTTTTTCTTCACATAAAACAGGCAAATGCATAACGATTTCTTTTGGTTCCACATCTTTTGCAATAACGACTAATTTTGCCTTTCCTCTTTCTATGACTTTTGTGACTTCATTAGTTCCTTTCTTTACTTTACCAGTGTTTTTAGCTACTTCTAAAGCCTGTAAAACTTTATCGACCAAATCTTTAGGTATTTCAAATTCTGCCATCAAATTTCACCTCCGATTACGGATCAATCTTCATTTAATGCTAAACAAAACGAGTATTTAAAATTTATAAAGTTTACTTGTGTGTGAAATATAGAAGGAGTTTTGGTTTTGTTTTATCAACTCTACAGAAACCCAACCTGATTAATTGCAACCCAGTATCTGGTTTTAACTTCTTAATTTCTGGTTCTCCAATGCATTTCACTATGTTATTATCTTCCATGACAATCTTTATCGGGACATTCTTTTCAGAGACCCACTGGGTTTTTTGCATTTCTGGTCTTACTTCTTTGCTAGTGAACTCGGCTTTTTTATCCAATTTAACGTTACACAACCCTATTAAGCGAATTTCCTTACCTCTGAATTTCCTAAAATCTCCCCTAGAAATGAAAATTTTATTAGTATTGACTGGAATCTCTCTAAAACCTCTTTTTGGGAAGTCTGGATGAAGATGAACCCTCACTTTCTTTACTTTTGGAGCATTCACTATTTTTATCTGAACTGGATCTATCACAGCAAAGTATCTGTTAACTTTTGAGTCAATCAATTTTCTATTCTCACTGTAAAGGATTTCAACTGGTACTGACACGTCATTTAAACTCAAACCAAAACTTAATATAAAATTCCTTATGGCCGCGGGTAAAATTCCCCTTCTTTTAAAAGACTGCAAACTCCAGGTCCTAGGATCATCCCATCCAGTGTATATACCCTTTTCTATGAGCATTCTAGCTTGAGTTTTGCTCAATTTCAATCCTTCAAACCTTAACATACCATGGTGTATGAATTCTGGATGTTTCCACCCCAAAAGATTCCATATGAATCCCTCCATCATATCTTCCATGACTAGATCCTTCCCCCTCAGAATATGAGTAACATCAAGGAAGTGATCGTCTATTGCCCATGAAAATTCTAACATCGGCCAGACAAGATATTTTCTCCCAACTCTCGGATGTTCCCTGTCAGATATTCTCAATAAAACTCTATCTCTGAAAGCTGGGTTAGGGTGTTTCATATTAGTCTTTAATCTCACTGTTGCCTGTCCTTTTTTATACCCACCTTTTAACATCTTCTTCCATTTTTGTAAGTTTGTTTTTGGGTCCTGTCTTCTGCACTTACACTCCAGACCTCCCTCTCTATTTTTTCTTAAAATATCTTTAGGGCACTCACAAACATAGGCATGGCCCATCTTTATTAACTTCTCGGTCCATCCATAGAATAATTTCATTCTATCCGATTTGTAGATTATTTTGTGCCATTTTACGCCGAGCCATTTCAAACCTTCTTTTACTAGTTTGTAAGCTTCCTTTGTCGGTATTTTTGCCTCAGATCCTATCGTATCGTCTATCACTAAAAGGAGTTTACCTTTATACCTTTTCACATACTCGTCATTAAGCAGAGCCATCCTAGCATTCCCTATGTGTAAAGGGCCAGAAGGAAAAGGGGCCATCCTCATTATAATTTTCTTGTATTTTTTGATATTTGGTAATGAAGGCAATTCTTTTTCTTCTTCAACTTTTTTCTTTTCAACCTTTAAACCCAACTCTTTAAGCTTGCCTTTTTGTTCATCGAGAGATAATGAGTTTACTTCTGCGACAATTTTCTTAATCTCAGGAATGATTTTTTTTATTCTATCTCTCACTTTAGGGTCTTCAGAAATTATCTTACCTAAAACAGCTTGGAAATCGGCTTTACCATCATGTTGTACTGCGTTTAACAATGCATGTTTCAGCAAAATTTTCCTTTCCATAATTTGTTATATTAAAAATTGAATTTAAAATACCTTAAAAAATAAAAAAGAAAGAAAAAGGCTCTATTCAACCCATTCTGTTATTTGTCCCGTTGATTTACTAAAAATATCTTCTATGTTAATTCCTGGTGTTTGTTTTATTTTTTTCACTATCTCTTCATAGACTGGTTTTAAAATACCAATGCCACCGCCTGTTGTAACTGGCTTTGAGTCATACCTGTATATTGGTTCAAAGTTTATCAAGTAATCTTTGAAGTCTGCTACAATGCTTACCGTACTGTATGAATCGAAGTTTTGTATCACGACAGTCATTATGCTACCATCATTTGCCCGATACTTAAACACTTTTGTTCCGGTTTCCCAACTACCACTTCTGTCTATTTCCTCCATTTCATAGAATCTTCCATCAATGAACAAGTATGTGCTTACTTCTCCATGATAATTCATTATCAGGAAAACTACTGGTTCTGTTTCTAACGTGTATTTATCCACTGCAACTCCTTTAGCAATTTTAACATCTGGATATATTGGTCCTGGGTATGGTGGGACAATAGTTGGTTTCCATTCTTTGATTATTGGTATTCCTTCTGATTTTGCTAATGCTACTGTTGCACCACTCACACTACACAACAGAATAGCTACTAGTATTGCGGTTATCTTCTTTTTCATTACATCACCTAAGTAAAAGTGAGAAATCAACACTTTTTAATGTCTAGGAAAATTTATGGCCTTCACCCTAAATCTTTATAAGTTTTTAAATTCATGCTAAATAATTGATAATCATGGAAGAAGAGGAGATGAAGGTATCTAAAAATTTAATGAGGACATTAACTGTTGATACCAGAACGGATATCCTTAAAGCACTTGAAAAAAGGCCAATGACAGCTTCTGAATTATCACGAAAATTAGACAAACATGTGACAACTGTTTCCGAACATCTGGATATATTAAAGGACACTGATCTCGTAGAAAGAGTTGAACGTCCTGGTAGAAAGTGGGTGTACTACAAACTGACTAAACCAGCTCAAAAGATACTTCGTCCCACATCTTACAGATGGAGTTTTATCTTTTTAGTTGTATTTTTCAGCTTTGTTAGTGGTTGGTATTTTCTTTCTGTTAATGCGATTCCAGGCAGTCCACTTTATACTTCAAAGAGAGCAATTGAAAATTTTCAACTTTTATTGACTACTGATAATTTACAACGTGCCCAGTTGTATATTCAGCACGCCGAAGAAAGATTAGAAGAAACAAGACAGATTGCTGGTGGAAGACAGACTGGATTGGTTGCTGGTATTATAAAAGATTATCAGCATGAAATGGAACAGGCAAAGGGAGAAATTGAGATAGCTAAACAAAGAAAAATAAATGTCATTCCAGTATTAGAAACACTCAGCGAATCTACTGCCAAACACTCAGCGATTATGAAAAACTTAGCTGTTAGAAAACCAGAAGTAGCTGAACAAATTCAACCAGCATTTAATGTATCTGAGGAAAGTAGAGAAATGGCAATTAAGGATTTAGAAAATATTACAGGAACATCATATCAAGAATAATCATTTCAAAATAATGCTTCCATACCCAACAACAGCTCCCCTATCACCAGTAATATCTCCTGATGTGGCATATTTCAATAACTCACCTTTTTTCGCGCCCAACCACTTCGAAGCAATCATAGCAATAGTGATCGGTCCAAACCCACAAACAGAAGCATTCTTTTCTTGCAATCTTAAGAAGAAATCCTTTTCATTCAATCTCAATATCGCATCTATGGCATAATTATCAATAGAGTAAGCATCTTCGTACGGGATGTAATGTGAAAAATCTGAGCTTGCTATTATTATCCATCGTTTCTTTTCTTTTTTGATTACGTTTGCTATTGCTTTTCCAATAACTTTACACTCTTCAAGAAAATCAAAGCTTGGGTACTCGTTGATCACAGAAATGGGAACGAACTTAAAATCTTCATTAAACCGATACTGTAAAAACGGTAACTGAACTTCTATAGAATGTTCTGGTTCATGCGATAAGATATCATACTCAAGCAGAGGTGAACTATCAATTAACTTAGATGCAACTTTATCGTCTATGTTTGCTGAACCTAAAGGGGTCCTCCAGACACCTTCTTTCATCACACCGAATCTCGAACCAAAAACACGATGGTTGGGGCCGAGTGTGATATAGTTACATTTCGGGATTCTTGAGTAAGACCATGCAGCTATAGGACCAGAATAAGTATAACCTGCATGAGGGACTACTGTGGCAATGAATTTTTCTTCTTTGATTTTTTTAGGGCCCAATTTATGATCAAAACAACTCTTAATCTGTTTTTTAAGCATTTCTGAATTGAGGTTATAAAACATCCCTGCTACTGCTGGTGGTCTAATTATCATATCAAACTCTCTTTCTCAAAATATTTTCTCAAAAATATCCCGAAATTCTCATCTTTTTTTATTAAATTCATGATATTATCATTCTCACAAACTATATCAAACTTCTTTTCAATTCGTTTTGCTATGTGGTTTGGGACCCCTTTTTTTTTCAAGACCTTTTCCTTCTCAGTTAAACCATCAACCAACTTTCCCCTGGCTGTTGTGAACTTTCTCTCAACTTCTGCGACCCAAAAATCATTCTCGATGAAAGGTCCTTTCAAACCATTATTCTTATACTTTTTAATAAATCTTTCCGAATCATCCAGATCAAAAACTAACGGTCCGATTTTTTTATTCACATAAGGCAACTTAGAGATCTCCATTTCCAACAATATCGCTGCCAGATCCCTTTCGTTCGTGTAGATATCTTTCCTTAAAACAATAAACTCATCTTCTTTTAACATACCTTCTAATCTTTCTGCAAATCTTCTTAATTGTGGCCATAAAATATCAGGAACAACTTTCGGTGGTTTGAAAACGACTAACAACAACTCAGTCCTTCTCTTCATTTGTGCTAGAATCAAATCATTTTCAGTTATCGGTTCGACCTTCTTTTCAAAGAATGCTTCTTTGGACGGTTTTTTGAGGAATTTCCCCGCCTTTTTCTTGAGTATGAAAAAACTCTTGGCCGAAATTGCTGCAGCCGCATTCCTGGTTTTGTCGGTGGGATCAATTAAAATTAGAGCTTGTCCTTTGAATTCTCTTTTCAATTGACGATAATCTTCTTTTTTATAGAATTTCTCGAGATCGATAACTACCCCTGGTTCCCATTTTGCAGCATTTTTTAAAACATTCATGAAACTCCCGTAACGCATGACAAGAAGCTCACAAACATACCCAGAGAACCCTTCTATTTTTGCATCGGCTCCATAGATTTTGTTCGCACCACAAAATTGTTTTAATAATCTAACATCATCTGATAATTTTCTCGGTAGATTTTCGTTCAAATATTCAACATGGAAAGGAGTTCTGTCAACAGCAGATTTTATCTTTTCCCCAGGCCCCCTCTTATAACAAGGAACTATGTCTATTTCAGTTCCGTATATTTTTCCTCGGACATAGGGATGTTGAGCATATTCTATTATCCACTCGCCTTTGAGTTTTTTGATTATGGTTTTTCCAATATTCAAGCCCAATTTCTCTAATTTCTCAACACTCAAACTTTTAGGAAATATTATGAAGACATCAAATTCTTTTTTCGTCGGTAACCAGGTATCCCTCGTTATTGAGCCAGCTAATATCGGTCTTGCTTTATGCTTTACTGCTTCATTTTTTGCTATATCTAAAACCTTCTTGCTCAAGAATTCTAATCTGTTTTTTTCTATCGAGTTTGGTCTGATATCATCCAAAACTCTATTCAGGACTTTTTTGTAGTTTTTAAGCATATGTTATATTTTCTATTTGAATTATAAAACTTTCGAAACAAAAGGTCCATCTCTTTTATAGCCGAACTTTGTATAGTAAGGCTTAACCCCGACACCACTAATAACGACAATCTTTTTCATGTCAAACTCGTTCTTGGCTATTTCCTCGGCTTTTTGAAGTAGTTTTTTTCCAAATCCTTTATGTTGCCATGCTTTTTCTATATTCAATCCTATCGGTACAGCCTGCCCATAAACATGCAATTCCCTGATTAGAGCAGTCTTATTATTAATTTCTGATCTAAAGGGCTTTGAAGGAATTCTGAGTCTTAAGAAACCAATCAAAACATCATTCCTTTCAGCTTCGAAACTCAAGAAAATTTCCTTTCCCCCAGAAGCATCATAATCTAATCTACATAGTTTAACACAATCAATATCAGGTATTATTCCCCTCTCGATTCTATGTCCAACCTCTCTATATCTTATCTCTTTGATTCTAATTCCTTTTCTCTCACACTGCTTTTCAACCAATTCCCTCAGGTTACTTTTCTTTATACCGGCAACAACTTTATTACTCGGAATATCACGTTGAACTCTAATAACTCGGCAATATTTTGGTATATATTTCATCGCTTCTGAAATGAGGTTAATTCCTTCTTCTGTTGACAAGGGCTGATACTTTTTTTCTTTCCATAAGTCATACAACTCAGTCCCTTTGATAACGAGAACTGGGTAAATCTTCAATGAATCTGGTTTAAACCTACTGTCCTTAAAAAGAATTTTGAATTGTTCTAAATCTCTCTTAAAATCAGTAAAAAGACCTGGCATTATATGATACGTACATTTCAACCCAGAATCTTTTGATAGTTGTGTGGCTTTTATAGCATCATCAACAGTATGCCCACGTCTCACTTTTTTCAAAACTTCTGGATAAATCGATTGTACACCTATTTCTACTCTAGTCGTCCCTAATTTCAACATTTGATTGATATGTTCTTCAAAACAATAATCCGCTCTTGTTTCGATTGTTAGGCCTGTGCATCTATGTCTGGCAGTCTCATTCAATGTTTGCGCGATTTCTAAACTTTTAGTTTCCTTTTCGTTAAGAGCATCAAATACCCCTTTAACAAACCAATCCTGATAACCTTCATCTAAAGCCAAAAAAGTACCACCTAAAACTATAACCTCTATTTTATCCGAAGGATGTCCCGTCAAAACATACTGATTTAATCTATCCTCTGTTTGACGAAACGGATCATAATCATTCCTTATACTTCTCTGTACTGCAGGCTCAAGACCAGTATAGCTCTGTGGAGCGTTAATCCCTCTAGGACAATAGATACAAGTTCCTGGGCATTTGGCAGGCTTAGTCACGACAGTAATGACTGAAACTCCTGAAATCGTCCTAGATGGTTTTGTTCTCAGAAATTTCTCAAGTTTTTTTCTCTCATCTTTTTTACAAAAACTTAGAATTTCAACCTTAGTAGGCATTTCACTTAGGTCATGTTTTTTACACTGTTTCTTGATGATTTTATCTATTTTTTTATGGTCGAAACTCTCACTTCTCATCAAAACCTCGATTATTTCCCTACAAATAGTCTGGTTTCTCATATTTCACACTTACTTATACGATTTACTATAGAAATCTTTAAATATAGATTTTCTATCAGATAGTAGTAACATTAATATACTACCGATGAGTAATAATGTGATAGTATGAATGGACGTGAAATGCACCGTTTAAGGTTTTACCAAGAAGAATTATTCGACACAAAGAATAAATTGTTTAGGGCAAAGAGTGTAAAGCAATTAAAGTTCTTACAAA